>Ga0187893_10000965_pt1 | contig 72108 bp, 65 predicted proteins | sample MA1701074metaG_FD_139574 | JGI IMG/M metagenome (GOLD analysis project Ga0187893, IMG submission 139574) | White microbial mat communities from a basaltic lava cave in the Kipuka Kanohina Cave System on the Island of Hawaii, USA - MA170107-4 metaG ...
AACAAGCCGAAATTGAGGCTTGCCGGGTCGATTTCAATGGCCAGGCTGAATCCGGAACCCGCGGCGATCGCGTTAAAGTAGAAGCCGGTTGGAACATTGATCTGACCGTCCGCGTTGAAGCCCCACCCGGCGAGTGTTCCATCGGTGCGGATTCCCAGGCTATGAGCGGCGCCCGCCGAGAACGCGGAAAACGTACCGCCCGGTGGGCTAGCTTCGCCGCTAACGTTGCTTCCCCAGCCGACGAGCGTCCCATCGCTGCGCATGGCGAGGTTATGGAGCGCACCGGCATCTATGGCTGCGAACGTGCCGGCCGGAACGTTGATTTGACCGGAGGTATTACTTCCCCACCCAACCAACGTCCCGTTGGTGCGTAGACCGATGCTGTGAACATTGCCTGCGCTTACAGCTACAAAAGTCCCAGTCGGCACGGTGGTCTGCCCCGCGGTGTTGTTGCCCCAGCCTACCAGCGTGCCGTCGCTGCGGATGCCGATGTTGTGACCGCTGCCTGCCGCCACGGCGATGAATGTTCCGGCGGGGGGCGTTGACACACCAAAAGCGTTGGCGCCCCATCCTGCGAGCGTACCGTCGCTGCGGATGGCTACACTGTGGGCACCGCCTGCGGAAACGGCGATGAATGTGCCGGAAGGAACGTTGATCTCGCCGTCGATATTGCGACCCCACCCAGCCAAAGTACCGTCGCTACGGATAGCCAAGCTATGCCTGCCGCCTGCGGCTACGGCGGTGAACTCGCCGGCGGGTACGGTGATTTGCCCGTCGATGTTCGTGCCCCATCCGAGTACCTCGCCGGCGATTTGCCCCAGCGGCACCCCGCCAGTGATGTGCAGCGTCTCAACCCGGCCGTTGCCGACCACATCGAGCCGGGTATCCGGACTGGTGGTGCCGATTCCAACATTCCCGTCCGCGTCGACGAAGACCGCGTCGGCCGGATCGCCGTCCGCGGCGTCCAGTGAATGCCCGTCGAGCCCCACGATGCTCAGCGCCGTCGCAGCGTAAGGCGCCGCCGTTAGCGCCTGCCGCGGGGTGAGCGTTGTCCCGTCGACAGTGATCTGCAACCAGCGCTGCTCGCCGTTGAAGGCGCTGGGACCGAACTGGCCGTCGGCGTTGAGCGTGACGGTGAACAGGCCGTTCGGCACGGCCACTCCGTTGACGGTCACGGGATTGCCGACCTGATTGCCGAGCGCGGCCGCGTCGAACAGGCGGAACTGCATATCGAGGTTCCCGTTCGCCGGCACTCCGTCCTGCTTGAGCTGGCCCTGGTACGTAACGGACGTTCCCAACGGTGCTGCGGCCAGCGCCGTGGTGGTCAGGGTCACCGAGACAAGGATCGCAAAAAGGGACAACGTGGAGATACGAGCGCTCACGGGAAAAGCTCCTTTCGCCTAAACGACAAATGCGCCGTCGCGAAGCCCCGAGGCCGGGCGCGGCGTCTTACGGTGATGGCCTAGTCGTAGGCTGACGAACTTGGCGGACGCCAGTATATCCAACTCACGGGTGCAGTCCACGCTCTTTTCGTGGCGCGCCTACCTTGCAGCGATGAACGGGGCGCTTACGAGCCGAATCCAGGCATTCTGTTTCACGGTTTCTCTCCCTTCGAAAGTGCGGTCTGCAGTGCTTCCATCCGCGCCACACGTGCCTCGAGTTCTTTGAAACCTTCAATCTGCGATTTGAGTTCCTCGATCTCGCAGTCCTTCTCGGCGAGCTCACGGTCCTTTTCGGCGCGAAGTTCGCGGAGGGCTTCGGCGGTGAGGGCCTCGAAGCCGCCCACGGTGAGCGTCTGGTAGCCCTTTACGTCGCGGCCCACCCATTGCGGAAACACGCGGGCTACTTCATCGGCGATCAACCCCATCTGCGTGCCGGTGATGCCGCCTTGCGTAGCCGGGTCAAGCCAGTTGAAGGTCACCCCGTGCAGTTGCAGCAATCGCTCCAGCGCCCCCGACAGCGGCTCGATGTTCTTCTTCAAACGCCGATCCGACGAGATCGTCCAGGTGTTGCTGCCCGGCTTGGCTGCGCTGTCCGTCGCTAGGAGTAGGCCGAACGGAGAAGATTGATCGCTGCGGATCCCGAGGCTGAAACGACCGCCAGAAGCTACACGCGCGAATGACCCAGGTGGCACGTCCACTTGGCCGTCGTCATTGAGTCCCCAGCCAACGAGCGTGCCGTCATCACGGAGGGCTAAGCTGTGAGCGATGCCCGCCGCGATGGCGACGTAGGTTCCGGATGGAACGCTGGCCTGCCCGTGAGTATTGGCACCCCACCCAACGAGTGTACCATCGCTGCGGATCGCGAGGCCGTGTTGACCACCCGCGGCGACGGCCACGAACGTGCCCGCCGGGACGTCGGTCTCACCATTCACATTGTAGCCCCACCCCACGAGTGTGCCGTCAGTCCGGATCGCCAGGCTGTGAGCCGGCCCACCCGAGACAGCAGTGAAGTTACCGGTGGATACGTCGGTCTGGCCTTCGACGTTTTGACCCCACGCGGCCAGGGTGCCATCGCTACGGATCGCCAGGCTATGGTACCAGCCGGCAGCGACGGCAATGAAACTGCCGTCTGGAACGTCGATTTCTCCGAATGTGTTTCCTCCCCAGCCGACTAATGTCCCGTCGCTGCGAAGCGCGAAACTGTGATAGTAACCCGCTGCGACCGCCGTGAATGTGCCTGCTGGCACATTGGTCTGTCCGGAATCGTTCCACCCCCAGCCAACGAGCGTGCCATCGACTTGTATCGCAAGACCGTGAACGGCTCCTGCGGCGACGGCGGCAAAGTTCCCCAATGGCACGTTGACTTGCCCGAACTCGTTGCTACCCCAACCCGGCAAGGGGAAGGCCTGCGGCAAGCCGCCAGCGATCTCCAGCGTCGTTGTGCGGGTCGCGCCGTTGACGTCGAGTTTCGCGCCAGGCGTCGTCGTTCCGATGCCGACGTTACCGGTGGCGGTGACGTTCAGCGCATCGGGGCCGCCGACGCCGGACCCGGCGCGGATGCTGTACGGCGCGGGGGTCAGCTCCACCCGCGGATCGAGGACCTGCGGCGTGCAAGCGCTGGGACAGCAGACGCTGATGCCCAGCCAGCGCGGCTGGCCGTTGATCGCGCTCGCGCCGAAGTCCAAGACCACGGTGAACACCCCGTCGGTGACTTCGACGGCCCCCAACCCGGTAAACGATAGCGTCGGCCCGAGTTGGTTGTCGGGCGCGCCGGGATCGGCGTCGTCCCACAGCGTGAACTCGAAGTCACAGATCTCGGGCGCTTTGAGACCCACCGTCGTCCCCGCCGGCTTTTCGAGAAGGCCCTGATAGGTGAAGGCCGTGCCGATGTCGGCGGCCGCCGAAGCGGACATCATCACCAACACCGTAACAGCCGTAGGGACATCGTATCGCGCGTTCATCGCTCACCTCCCAGAATTGGACCGCATCGCGGCTTCGACGCCGATTGCGGGACTCCATTGTGCCCCGGCCTGCGCCGCATTTCAAGAAGGTCCGCTGATCGTCCCGGTGAGGGACGCGCGATCTTAGCCCCCCAGTTCACTGGGGGGGGCAGCGTTAAAAAAAACAACACCGCCCCGGAGGGACGGAGGAAGGCGTGTAGCCCCGCGGCTTGTCCGCGGCGCCGCGGCCCTACGCGAGTTCGATCTTCTCTACGCGGACCTTGAGCAGCTTCTGGCGATGGCCCTTCTTGAGGGAGTATCCCTTGCGGCGGTTGAACTTGCGAATGATGACCTTGGGGGCCTTGAACTCGTTAACCACCCCGGCGATGACCTTGGCCCCCTCGACCACCGGACGCCCCACCTTCGGGTCGTCGCCCAGGTCGCCCACCATCAGCACGCGATCGAACTGGATGGACTGGGTGCCTTCCCCGACCTCCTTGCGCTGAACGTCAAAGACCAGCCCCTCTTCCACGCGATACTGAAACCCACCGTCGCTGATGATGGCGTACACCGAAGTCTCCATTCCATTCCAAAACCCCAACCGAACAAGCAGAACCCGACAGTCTCGCCCCTGACCTCCACGGCGTCAAGAGGCACTTCTTGCGCTCTCCGTCGGCCGAATCCGCCCCGAAAAAAAACGAGAATTGCCCTTGACGTTTGGCTTTCGTTCGGTTATCCTTAAAGGCGAACGGAGAACGAACCGCCGGGGCTATCGGGTCCGGCGGGTAACGGGGCCTAAGGATGGGTGGTCATCGCCAAATGAACTCTCGGATCAGCCGCGAGGGCCGCCCGTCTCCGGCCCCTATCGAGCCGCCGCTCTGTGTGTTCGGCCCGGGTGGCGTCTATCAGACTGCGTGGCCCCCGGGGCCTGAGCCCAACAGCACCCTCGAAGCGCCAAGCGGGCATCCCGCCTTGTCGGCTGCGCCCGGGTGGCGGGCCCGCTGGCGGGAGGTTGTGGCGGCCGCTCGCGACGAGAGTCGGCGGGCTACCTGGCTACGTTGGTTGCTCGGGCGCGGGGCGCTTCCGCTTTGCGTTGTTGGCCCGCAGGGCCTCAACCCCTACACTCACCCCGTGTCCAACCCCTATGAGGAGGCGTACCATGCCAAGACCGAAGGCGAAACAGCTTATCACCGACGACAGCCATTGCCTGACCCCACGACAGGTCGAAATCCTTACGCTGGTCCGCGACGGTCGCCGCAAAGATGGTTATTCACCGACGTTGCAGGAGATGGCCGACGAATTCGGCATCAGCAAGATCACCGTGTTCGAGCACGTCGAGGCCCTGCTGCGAAAAGGGCTCATGCGCCGTCGCTCCAACAAGGCACGCTCTTTGGAGCTGACTCCCTCTGCCAGATTGCCTGACGACCGCCCCACCCTGCTTCCACTCGTGGGGCGCATCGCCGCGGGCCGTCCCATCGAGGCCATCGAGTCCCCCGAAACGCTGGACTTGGAAAACGTCTTCAGCAGCCGTTACCCCGTCGGCGTGCTGGAGGTCCGGGGCGACAGCATGATCGACGAGCAGATTCGCGAGGGCGACCTGGTCGTTTACGAAAAGCGCTCCAGCGCCAGAAATGGGGACACCGTCGTGGCCCTGATCGAAGGCGAAGAGGCCACCCTCAAGAAGTTCTTCCGCGAGAAAAACCGCATCCGCCTCCAGCCCGCCAATCCCAAGTACCAACCCATCTACGCCACCGACGTTGAAATCCAAGGCGTGGTTATCGGAGTGATCCGGAGGTACTGACGTCGCGTGCCGGTTGGCGCGATGTGCGGCCTCAAACGTCGACGAGGCGCTCGTCGAAGTCCCTGACTCGAGGCCGGCGGTTTCCGTTCCTGGACTGAACGACGAATCCTTCTTCAGTAAGGCGTTGGGCTTGGGCCTTGGCTCCGCCGGGGAACTTGTCATTCAGACTGCCATCATCCTTCACAGTGCGCCAATAAGGAGTGACCCGTTTCTTGCCGGAACGTCGATCCTCCTCCGCCGCTTCCGCGACGATCCGCACGAAAATGCCGGTGCACAGAGGACAGGCCTGGTCTGCTCCGGCACGGGCCGCGAGCAGCTTGCGGAGCTGGCCGACGGTGATCAGCCGACCCTTTCTGACGGTACGCATCAACGAGTCCACGTCGCGGGGTCTGGGAATCAACATAGTGCCGGTTCCGCAGGTTTTCCGCATTCGCGCGGGGATGGGAACGATCTTCCCCTGGTTGGGGTGGTCTCTTTCCAGTTTCGCCCGCCAGGTCGTTCCCTTCTTGGTTTTCCATCGAATTGCGGCCATCGTTCTCACCCGATCTAAAGCATATTCATCCTCTTGCCCGTCATTGTACGCGCCAGCGGAATATGGATCTCGGTCAACAGATCCTCCGGGGGAGTCTGTTGGGGGTTGTTGAGATAAACCTCCAAGCATGGACCATGGGCGGGTTGTTCGTCGTTGGCCGGCAGCCATCGGCCCATCAGCTTCGCGTAAGTATCCCCGAGCCGTTCGTAAGGACCGCGGTGGGTCGTGACAGCGTAGCGTCCGCCCGCCGTCTCTTGAACGCCGACCTCGCCGTCCGGCTGGAACTGGTCATCGACGGTAATGCACACATCGTAGCGAAGTCGGTCCGGCGGCGTGATCTCCGGGTCATCGTGAACCACGGCGAGCACCCACGTGCCGGCCTTGAACCAGCCCCGGGTGAACGCAAAGGTCATGAACTTCTGCCAGGTGCAAGCGACTTGGTCGTATGGACCGACGTGCCGCATGAAAGCGACGCGCATCGGCTTTGCTTCCACGATTCGTACTTCCATGGTATGCGTCTCCTCTTGAAGCGCCTCAAAGGCTTCCACCTTACCGCCCGGCGAATAATGAACGCCTGACGCGACTTGCCGCAGGGGGATGCGCCGGTGGACTTCGCGGAACTGCGTGGGCGAGGCGTCGAACATAGTCCGGAAGGCACGAGTGAAAGCCTCGTGCGTCTCGTAGCCCGCGTCGAACGCGATCTGAGTGACCGCCCGGTCGGTTGTCATCAATTGATGTGCCGAGCGTTCCAGCCTCAATCGTCGCACGTGCTCCATGACCGGCTCGCCGACCATTCCTCGAAACACGCGATGGAAATGGAAGGGCGAGAAATGGGCCAGAGAGGCCAGTTCTCCGCAGTCCAGGGCGTGATCCAGATGCGATTGGATGTAAACCAGCACTCGCAGGATACGCTGGTGATAGTCGTTTTGCGTGACGGTTTTCATGGCTGCACCAACCCTAATATGCTACTCCCGAAAGCCCTTGCTTGACGGATCTTGCTGGTTTTCCGCTCGAAACCAGCGCCACCGCCCGGCGCCGGGTCTGGCGGCGTCTCGCGGCCCTGCCCGGGCGTTGCATGGGAAAGCCACGGCGTAGAACATGCAGCACAGTGAACACCACCGCCCGTCAGGAGTGCATCGCCGCCGATTGCGGAGCGACCTATGACCTGGGGGATGTCTTGTTCGCCTGTCGAAAATGCGGGGCGCTGCTCGATGTGCGCTATGACTGGGACCGGTGCGAGCCGCCAAAATCCCTTCATTTTTTTGAGGAACGTTGGGGTGCGCGGAAGGCATCTCACGAGTCGCGGTTAGACGCCAGCGGCGTGTGGCGTTTCCACGACCTTCTACCCTTTGCGGTGGCGGGCGAAGCGGTCACCATCGGCGAGGGTCGCACGATGCTGCAACAGGCCGACGGATTGTCCAGCGCCATGGGGATGAAGCCCGGTCGCCTGTTCTTGCAGTACGAAGGCTTCAATCCCAGCGGCAGTTTCAAAGACAATGGCATGACCGCCGCTTTCACCATGGCGCGGAAGCTCGGCAAACGTCGCGTCGCCTGCGCATCCACCGGGAACACCAGTGCGTCCCTGGCTCTTTTTGCACGACATACGCCGACGGTGAATGGTGAGCCTATGCAGGCTATCGTGTTCGTAGGCGGCGGGAAGATCGCTCTGGGGAAACTCGCCCAGGCCTTGGACTACGGGGCGAAGACGATCCAGATCGACGGCGACTTCGACGCCTGCATGCGGATCATCGAGGCGGCCGCCGATCGCCTGCAACTGTATGTCGTCAACTCGGTGAATCCGTTTCGGCTCGAAGGTCAAAAGACGATTATGTACCGCGTCCTGGAGGCATTGAACTGGGAAGTGCCCGATTGGATCATCGTTCCCGGCGGCAACCTGGGCAACAGTTCCGCCTTCGGCAAGGCCTTCATGGAGCTGAAGGAGTTGGGGCTTGTCGATCGGCTGCCCCGGCTGGCGATCGTCAATGCGACGGGCGCCAACACGCTCTACGATCTGTATGAGAACCGCGGTCTGCGCTGGAACGGCGGGCGGTGGGATCGTGAGATGATCGATGGGTTCTACGCGGACCGCCGCGCGCAGGGCTTGGCGGCTACGACGATTGCCAGCGCCATCGAGATCGGCCGGCCTGTGAATTTGCCCAAGGCCCTGCGCAGTCTGGACGCCATGAACGGTGGCGTGCGGCAGGTCAGCGATGAGGCGATCTTGGACGCCAAGGCGATGGTCGGCGCGCACGGCTACGGCTGCGAGCCGGCCAGCGCCGCCTCCGTGGCCGGACTTCGCCTCCTGCTCGACGAAAAAACCGTGTCTCCCTCGGATCGCGTGGTGTGCATCCTGACCGGCCATGCCCTGAAAGACCCGGACGCCACGATCAGATACCACCAAGGCGGCGGGCGCCTCGCGAACGCGCCGGTGCGATGCGCAGCGGACATCGAAGCGCTCGCCCGCGTGCTTGGGGCTTCGTAGAGGCAGTGGTGGGCTACGGTTATGGCTGGATCGCTGATTGGCGTAGATGTCGAAGACTTCCGGCTGCCGGTCAAGGAGGCCATTCGCCGTGCGGCTGAGCTGGCCTTCGCGGCCATCGAAGTCCCGACGGCGGAGGGCGATACCGCCCCGCGCTGTCTTTCCTCCAGCGGCCGCCGCCACCTAGCCCGCTACGTCGCCGATCATGGCTTGAAACTCGCGTCGCTCACCGCGGATGTGCCCGGCCTTCGGTTGACCGATCCGCGCACGGTCAGCGAACGCATCGAGCGGACCTGCGAGGTCATCGATTTGGCGCGCGAACTTGGCACGCCAATCGTGACCGCCGCCGTCGGGGCGCTCACCCATCCGGAGTCCGGCGAGCCGTCGCCTTTGTCCACCGCGGCGCTGCAACGCATCGGAGAGCACGCCGATTCGCGCGGCGTGGTGTACGCGATCCGTCCGTCGTATGACGACCGTGAGCGATTGCGGCGGGTCCTCGACGCGTTGCGATGCCCCTCGATTCGGATCGGGCTCGACCCCGCCGCCATGATCATGTCCGGTGTCAGCCCGTCTCATTGTCTCGAACTGTTCGCCGACCGCGTTGCGATCGTCCACGCCCGCGACGCGACCGCAGGCTTGAGCGATCGTCCCGGCCACGAAACCCGCTTCGGCGACGGCGAAGTCGACCATGCAGGCGTAATCGAACTGCTAACCGCGGCCGAGTTCGTCGGACCCTTCATCGCCCGTCGGCTGGAATCCGCCACGCCCGGATCGGACCTGCAATTCGCCCACGACCGCCTCCGCAAGCTCATCAGATGACATTAATAGTTGTAAGTACTTGTCCATAAATCAGTTATGGCATTTGCCTCATAGCTATCATTATGATATATTGTCGATAGAAAGCGAGGATGACCATGCAAACGCGTGAGTTTGAGGGTCGGGCGTGGAACGGGTGGGTGATGCTGGCCGTCTTGCTGGCCGCAGGCGGCGGCCTGACGGCGTGGTGGATCAAGATGCCCTATCGGCCCGTAAGTGGCTGGCACATGACCAGCGTCGTGGGCCTTACTTTGGTGTGGAGCGTCCTGCTCTGCGGGTTTTTTACGCTCCAGCCGAACGTCGCCGCGGTGCTGATTCTGTTCGGCCGGTACACCGGGACGATCAAGACCAGCGGGTTCCACTGGGCCAATCCGTTTCTCACCAAGAAGAAGGTGTCCTTGCGGGCCCACAACCTCAACGGCGAGACGATCAAGGTCAACGATCGCCGCGGTAATCCGGTGGAGATCGCGGCCGTCATCGTCTGGCGAGTCACCAACACAGCGCAAGCCGTGTTCGACGTCGAGGATTTCAGCGGGTTCGTGTCTGTGCAGAGCGAATCAGCCCTTCGACACCTGGCCAGCGCCTATCCCTACGACACGATGGAGGATGGCGAGCTGTCCTTGCGCGGGAGTATGGACGAGGTGTCGGAGGCGCTACAGCGCGAGCTGCACGAGCGGGTGACCAAAGCCGGCGTGGCGATCGACGAGGCGCGCTTGAGCCACCTCGCCTTCGCGGCGGAGATCGCCGGGGCCATGCTCCAGCGGCAGCAGGCGGAGGCCATCATCGCAGCACGCACGCGCATCGTTGACGCGGCCGTGGGCATGGTGGAGATGGCCCTCGCCAAGCTTGAAAAACACGAGACGCTCAAGATGGACGAGGAGCGTAAGGCGGCCATGGTCAGCAACTTGATGGTCGTGCTCTGCGGCGACAAGGCCGTACACCCTGTCATCAACACGGGCACATTGTACACCTAATCGGACTCTTCCTCGCCACCCACAAGGGGTGACGCTACGTGCGTGATGGCGGAACGGAAACCATATCTGCTGCGCATCCCTTCCGAACTGCTCGACGAGCTTGCGCGCTGGGCGAAGGACGACCTGCGCAGCCTCAATGCCCAGATTGAGTTCGTTCTCCGCGAGGCCCTGCGCAAACGCCGCGGGCTGCGCGACGCGAAACCGAAGGACGCTGCGGAGGCTCCGGACGGCGGCGAATGATGGGCGATGTCGATGCCGGCCGGGCCGGCTCCGGGATTCACCAGCACTCCGGCCCGTACTCCAAGATCACGACAGGGTTCCCATCGGGATCTCGAAACGAGACAGCTTGTGCGAAGCCGTGGTTTGTGGGTCCCGTCACCTTCACGCCATGGGCGGATAGGCGCTTCGTCACCGCCTTCAGATTCGAGGTGCTGAAGTTGATGACCGGGCTCTGTGCGGTGCGGGTTGGGACGCCCGGCCAGCCGTGGGCAGGATGGATCGCGAAGTGAACGTCGCCGAGATCGTAGCCGTAGTGTAGCGGCATGCCGTCGTGGACTTCCTCTTCAAGAGGCAGGCCGAGGGTTGCCCGGTAGAACTCGCAGAGTTTCTTCGCGTTCGCGCTGATGAGCAGGACGGCGGTTACATCATCGATCAACAACTGCGGCTTGCGCGCCGCTGCCGCCTTCGCGCTGCGCCGGCGGCGTGTCTTAGTCCCCGCTGTTTCCTTGCGTGCGGATACCATACCTGGCGCCTCTCCCCACGGAGACATCCCTGACCCGAAACAGACGCGAAGGCGGCGGTGGGATTCGAACCCACGAATAACGGATTTGCAATCCGTCCCCTTGGTCCACTTGGGTACGCCGCCGGGACCTTCCTGCTACGCTGGATGCCCGCGTTGATCCATAGCCCGTGAAAGGACGAGGATCAGCAGAACGCCTATCTATAGCCGAGCGCCATGGGGCGGGCAACGGCTGTCAGTCATTGCGAAGACGCATGGTGTTCGCCAGGCCGGTGAAGCGCCGGGAGCCAAGCGCCGCCTGGGGCAGGCCCTCGGGCCAGATGCTGAAGGACACGCCGAAGTCGTCCTCGGCCTCATCCAACTCGAAGGAGACGGCGCTGAACCATCGGGGGAACTTGCGGATGACGGCGATGGTGAAGTCCAACGTCTGCCCGCGGTCGAGGTCGAACATTTCTCTCACGGCCAGGGTGTGCTTCTCCGTGAGCCGGTAGTTCAGGTCGAACCCCACGAGGTTCGATTCCGTCTCTTCGATGAAACGATAGCCGACCAGGTAGCTCAGTCGCGGCGTACGCTCGACGGCCATGGACACGTTGAGTACGTCGATCTCCCCGTCGTTCATGTCGTAGTTCAGCTCATGGAGCAGCGCCGTGCGATCGTTCACCCGCCAGATCAGCGACGAGTTCACGTAATTGCGGGAGATGCTGTTCTCCGGGCGGCTGAAGGACGCAAACCCGTTGGTGTACTCGTCGCCCTCCGCGTCGTTGAACACTCCGACTTCCAAGTCGTGCGTGAACACGTCCACGATGCGCCGCGCATCATCCGGACCGCGCTTGGTTTGCCAGCGCTGGCGCACGCCGAAGGCCACGCCGTCCGTTTCGTTGATCTCTTCGACGGTCTCGTCGAAGGGGAAGAGTTCGTTCTTGTCGCGGTTGGAGCCGCCGGCCCAGGCCGTGATGTCGGGTTTCACGATGTGACGTATGCCCTGGATGTCGAACAGCTCCGAACGCGTGTCGGGATACACCCGCCACAAGTACATGCTCCCGCGGACGCCGGCGGCGGCGAAGCCCCGTCCCACCCCGCCGTCCTCGGGCGAGTCGTCCCACGCGGACGCTCGAGCAGTGACGAACGGCACGAAGCGGATATCGCCTACGTCCACGGGCAGGCCGACCTCCTGCCGCGTGTCCGCGCGTAGCGTCGTGCCCGAGCTGATCGCCGCCCCGTCGCGCAGGAATTCCCGGAACGTCTGGTCGGCCGCGCGGTAACGCACCAGCCCCGCGCGGTTTTCGCTGAACCACGTGGCCGCGCCGGCCCCCAGCGTCTCGCCCGCCAGATGGAAGCTGAAGTCCGGCAGACGCTCGGTCTGCGTTAAGTAATCCATGAGGCGGGCTTGCAGGAGTGCCGTGAACGCCCAGTTGTCGCGCTGCTTTTTCAGATACAGCAGCGTCTCCTGTTCCTTGCCGGTGTCGAACTCGTGCTCGAAGAACTCCTCGAGGAAGTTCCGGTCGCTCAGGTAGGACAGTTCGAGCGACAGCTGCCAATCATCTTCCAGGTATTGCCGATGTCGAAAAAGGAGTCGCCCGCGGACGTCGTGGTCGGAGACCTCCTCGCGATCCTGCCCGAGGTCGTCCTCACCATGATCGGTCATGAGATAACTGCGCAGCAGCCCGAAATATCGCTCGCGTTCGTAATTGGCATCCAAGCCGATGGCCGGTCCTCGATCGGAGAAGTAATCGAGGCTGAGCGTGGAGTCGAATCCATCCGGGGTCTTCAAACCCAGGAGGTTGAAGAAGTGCCACTTGGTCTCGATCTCCAGCCCGAAGTCGCCGCTGTATCCGGTGCGCACGCCTTGGATGGCGGTTTCGCTGGTGTCCACGTTCCCGCGAATGTACGGCCAGTAGGCGATCGGTTGCCCTGCGACGTTGAGCGTCGCGTCGCGAAGGGTGAACGTGCCCGCGCGAATCCCCCCCGGGCGGCCGTCCGGCGTCGTGGACGTGCGGTTGATCAGCTCGATGCGCCGCGCCCCGACGTGATAGTGCGGCGTGTGAAACTCGCTGGTCGTCAGGATGGCGTCATGGGCCGCGTATTCCTGGGTGGACAACTGCCGGATCTCCGACGCCCGCATGTAGAGCGGCACGTTGCGCTCCACCAGCGTCGTCCGCACCACCGCGTCGAGAATCAGCGCCTTGTCCTCCACGAGGTCATAATAGAGTTTCGTCGCCCGGATCGCGTTGACGCCCACGGTTAACTGCACGTCGCCTTCCAGATAAGCCGATTCGACCTCCACGTCTCCGAAGCCGGTGGACATCAGTTGCCGATCGCGATCGCCGGCGCCGCGGGCTTCAGCCCGCGCGGGCGTCCCGCCGCCCAAACCCGACGGGACGTCGGGCTTGGGCATTTCCTTGCCGGGCGCCAGAAACACCACCACCGAATCCGCTTGAATCTCCAGATAGTCTTCCGCTCCCGATACGCCCCGCGCCAGGTACACCCCGCCGGTCATGGTGACGACCTGGCGCCCGTCCTCGGAACGGGTGACGTTCACCTCGCCGCGGCACTCGAAATGAATGATCGGGCGCGGCCCCGGAACTTTGGCCTCGCGGGCTCGTCCCGTGGGATCGAAGAGCCCCAGCGCCACCTGCGCGTTTTCTTTATCCATCGCTCGCTGGGCGAGGGCCTGGCGAATGGCGCTTCCATTTCGATAGGCCTCGGATTCGCCGGGCGGCTGCATGGCCACATCGTCCCCGTGAATCTCCACCGCCCCGAACGTACTGAGCGTGACGAAAAGCGCCGGGCCCGAGGTCAGCGTGCCGCCCAGCTCGTCCACCTCCGCGTCCCGCCAGAGCATGACTTGCAAATGCCGATAGGCCCGCCGCTCATGCTCTCGGTTCTCAACCCATACCACGGTTTCGTTGCTGCGCAGGGCCTGCGCTTCGCCCTCGCCGACGGTCAGGGTGAACCCGCCCGCGAAGTGCAGAGCGTCCGTGCCGTCAACGTCCTTGAAAACGTAAACCAGTTTGCCGTCGAGACGAACGGGCGAGTCGGAGATGCCGCTGGGGAGCAGCGGGATTTCGACGCGATCCGCGATCGGCGTGGGTTGCTGGCCGAGAGCCGCCGCTGCAAGCAGGAACGGCGCGACGACGCCGAGGGAGCGGTATGATGCCGCGCAGGGGCCGGTCCTTCGCGCCTTCCACATTCCGCACCACCCGTGTGAGCGATCCTGAGCGCAGCGAGGGGCCGGATCGAATGGGACCGCTGCGGCCGCCGCGCCACGACTTCGCTTCGCTCAGAAGGACGAACGACCGGCCCGAAACTCCGCGCCCCGGTCTTGAGCCGTTCGCCTCGGCCGGGCAGTATAAGCACCCCGTTGAGAAAGTGTAGCGCCGCCCCGTGAAGGCGACCGAGGAGGGCGCCTGAACGCGGCGCGGGACCGCGTTCTTCGTCACCCACAAGGGGTGACGCTACATCAAGGTCCGGGCTGGTACGTCCACCGCGCGAGCGGTCAAAAGGAATGAGGTGGCACCGTCAAGCGAAGCTTGTCTGTGCCACCCACGTACTACTCATCGGTGGAGAAGCGGCGCGAGGTAGAGACTTCGTAGGAGGCGCCATCGGACGTGATGACGATGTCGCCTTGAAAGATGGCCTGGCGCCTGCGAATGGTGTCCTCGATGGCCCCGGGGGTGGTTCCCCACTCGGTCTGGTAGACCGTGTGAACGCCCGCTTCGACGAGCCGAGCGAGGGAATCGGCGTGGGGATGCCCGTGGGAATTGCCGTTGCCCACGGAAATGACCGCGATTTCCGGCGCCGCGGAGGTGAGGAACTCCTCCTCGGAGGCGTTGTTGGCCCCGTGGTGGTTGACGTGAAGCACGTCGACGTTGATGCCGCCGGCCACGAGGAACTCGCCGATGGCTTTCTCAACCTCGGCATTCTCCGCGCCGTGCGTCCTGCCGATGGTGTCCCCGCCGATGAGGTAGTCGAACTTCCCGAAGCGCAGCAGAAAGCACAGGCTTCGCTCATTCTCGGTGCTGATCTGCGAAACCCGCGCGGCTCGCTGCCGCACGAAACCATTGGCGGCGAGGCAGAGCATGGAGGCGCCACCGCCCAAGGAAATGTCGAAACCGTTTACGTCCGCCTGCGTGGAGAGGGACTTGCGCACGCCCATGGCGCCGGCGAGGGCGCGGTACTTCTTGGTGGCGATGGAGCTGTTCGCGGGAACATCCCCGCGATCGACGAAGGTCTTCACGGGAATGTCGTCGCCTTTGCCCAGCTCGTCGGGGTCAGGCTTGATCATGTCCGCGGGATCGTCGTCGAGCCAATTGGGCTTGCCGTCCGCATCATCGTCGCCGGACGCGCCGGGCACATTGTTGGGGCCGAGAATGAAGCTGCGCCCGTGCTCGTGTTCCGCGCCCGCGACGGCGCCGCCGATGTGGTCGGCGTCGTAGTGGGAGACGATGAAGAAGTCGAGCGCGGTCACTGCATTTTTTTCCAGGACGGTTCCGACGATCTTCCCGCCGTCCTTTCCCATCATGGGGATGTTGCCCGCGTCCATGAGCACGCTGACGCGGTTTCCCGTCGCGTCCGCCGGACCGAGGATGAGCGTAGCGTCGCCCTGGCCGATGTTGATGTGGATGATCTTGATTTCGGCGGCCGGAGCGCTCGCACAGGCCCAAGCCAGCAAGCAACCGGTGGTGACGTACCATTCCTTGCGTTTGCAATTCATGCCCAATCTCCATCCCGGAGCCGGGACGCCTTACCCAAGCGTTGCTCGTGCCCCGTATAGTCCTAATGGCGCGAACCGGTACTCATGTACGCCAAAAAACCTGACCCTCAAGAAAAGTGCGTGATCGCCAGGAGGATCAGCGTCGTCGCTCTCGCCATAAGTCACTATTCCTCAATGACTTACGCCGCTTCACCCCTGTGTATAACGAAACGCAACTCGACGTGGGCCTCAAACTGCTCGACGAATCTCTCATGGTGGTCTGACGCAAGGCGCAGCCACTGGCGAGGAGTTCACCAAGTTCAAGGCCAAGTTCGAGGGCATGATCGAAGAACTGCTGACTGGCGGGCGATGACTGTGCCACACTCCGGGCAGATGCCCGATACATTTCCCGTCAGGTTGTAGCCGCAACGCAGGCAGTGCCCAATTCGCCGATGCCGCCACCGACGCGGTCCGCAGATGAACGCGATCGCGGGGTATATGCCAAGGCCTACGGAAGCAACCCAGAGCGGTAGTTCGACGACGCATTGGCGATAGCTTGAGTGCGGAAGGATTGCCCAACGCAGCGACCCAAAGCGAAGCTCCCGAAGCGGCGCTGCGAGAGCCGGTATGAACCCCGGCGAGCGGAAACAGCATTCCGAGCCATTTTTGCATTGCGTCGAACCAGTCCTGCAACTATTACCGCACTTCGCGCAGTAGTCGTACGAGCAGAATAACGCTCCTCGATAGACGAAGATGAAAAGGCAGCCTTCTCTCGGCCACCACTGGAGCATGTCGTTAGGATTCGTCTGATATCGGACTAAACTGATCGACCACAATCCCGTCGAGAGACTTGCAAACAAAGTCAGCAAAACGATGAGCGTCCGGCGTATCATTGCGAACCATTGTACCCAGACACATGTCCAAGCGGTGCATGCTGCTTTGCCCCCATCTATCGCCTGGTTCACTGAACCGTAGAATCATCCTGTGCTGAATCGACGTGAAAAGGTGGTCGTCGCGATGAGCGGCGGAGTGGATTCGAGCGTCGGGCTTGGAGCAGCGCCACAACCGTCGATCATCGTGCCGTCCCCGGCCCGACCCGTGGTCACTCGTCGAAGCGCAGGTGCGAAGCGATGCGGGCGATCGTCTTGGGCCCGATGTCCGGGACGGGTTCGAGGTCGGCCGCCGTGCGAAAGACCGGAGCGCGGTCGGCGCGGGCCTCACGATACTCGACGATCTTGCGGGCCGTCGATTCACCGATGTCGGGCAGGGCCATTAGTTCCCACCACGGCGCGGTGTTGGGATCGATGCGCGACTGCAATGCCGGAAGCGGCGCGTCCAGGTCGCCTGCCGTGGAAGCCCGCCACAGCGCCACGAACATCGCCACGCTAAGAACGCCAAGGATGGTCCACAGCGGGCCGACAGGAGGGCGGTTTCCGGCGTTCGGTTGCATCACAGGCCACCCATCGGCGCTCAAACCACGGCCGGATCGGAGCCGGCGCGCTGCCCAGCGCCCAGCAGTTCGGAGCGAAGCGAGAGCAAATGTTTGTACGCCGCCTTGGGCGCCAGGTCGGCACGAAGCAGGCCCCCATGGGGGATCGAATGTCCCGCATGGTCGGTCAACCAGTGCCAGGAGACCGTCTCCACAAAGGGCTTGCTCAGGGCGACCTCCACGAAGCGTCGTAGCCACTCGGCCTGAATCTCCTCCGTCCACGATGCGCGCCAAGCGCCGCCATCGGGCAAGGCGCCCTCGGCGGCGTCGCCGCGTCCCGCTGCCGCCTCCGACGGAACCTGCGCCGCGGTGATGTGCAGCGGTTTGCCGAGCTTGGAGAATAGATCGAGCGTCGCGGAAATCTGAAACATGTCCCGGACGTACATTCCATCGACGCCCGGTCCGAAGAGAAACTGCAGTCCGAACGCGTCGAAGTTGACTCCGCTCTGCACGACCATGTCAGCGTAGAGCAAGGGAGGGATGGTGCGCTGATTCCGCGCGTAGTACTCCCCCCAGGGATAGACCAGTTCCACGATCGCCGTCCCCCGCGGTGAGAGCTGCTTGGTGAGGGCCCCGGTCATGCGGGTCAGTTCCATGAGCTGCTCAAAGCTGAAGGTGAAGCAGTTGTTGGAGTGAAGTCCGCTGACGATGGTCCAGGTTTGGATGTACTGGCCGTAACGATTGATCACCCGACGGACGTGCTCGAACGCCAGGTCGCGAATGGTGTCGAAATCGTGCTCCCAGATATAGAGCCAATCGGGCACGTTCCGCTCGCTGAAGGAGAGCAGCGCCGAGCCGCGGATGGGCACCGGTCCCTTGGCGAGGGCCTCGACCCAGGCATCCAGCGGCTTCCAATTAAAGGTCTGTTCGGTGGGCTCGACATCCCGCCACACGATCGGCAGGGTCACGAAGTCGAACGCCCCGGCGAGCCGTTTGCGGCTCAGTTCGGTGGGATGCTCGAGATGGACGGCGCAGCCAAACACCCGCCGCGGAATCGCCCCCGCCTGTTTTCGCCGGGCGAGCAGCACGGAGGCATGAAATCGGCTCAGCTCTTCGCTGGCCCGCACGGCTGCGGACAAGGACTGTTGACCCAGGCTCGCGGCCTGCGCCGGCTCCTCCGACTGGAGAGCCTGGATGAGAAGTTCTCGAGCCTCGGTGACTTTCGCGGCGAGGTCCTCCGCCCCTTCATAGTCGAGCAGGCCCCAGTCTTCGAGCTTGTGCTGAATGCGCATGAGCCGGCCGCGGGCCAGCTCGACTTGTAGTACATACGGCCTGTCGCGCTCCTGAACGCGGATGGTTTCGAGGAGGAACGTACCCGCGTCTTCGACCTCCCAGAGGAGGGCAAGGCCCGCCGGACCGGCCGCCCGCTTCTTGCAGGAGATGATCCCGTTCTTGAAGGAAATCTCCGCCCGCAGGGGCACGTCATCTGTGCCCACGACGTAAGCGCCGGCCAGGTTCGCCTTGTCGGCCAGCCGACCGTTGTGATAGACGGCGAATGAGAGCATATTGCCGGGCTTGTCCGAACGTTCTGTCGCGAAAAAGGATACGCGCTATCTGGGGTCTCGCACCTTTGGGTCGCCGCCTCTCGTGGGGCGCGGTCGCCGGGGTCCATTATGGCGGGGATTCTGCGGACCGTCGAGCGGGGGTGCTGCGGGCGGGCGGGCAATCCGCTATAAGGTCGGGCAGTAGAGAAAAGGAGACGGCCATGATGGCGACGGAATCGACCGCGGTTGTGACCACGACGCACTTGGCGGGCTTGTCGGTACGGCGGGGAAAGGTACGCGACGTGTACGACCTGGGCGACGAGCTGCTGCTCGTGGCCACAGACCGCATCAGCGCTTACGACGTGGTCCTGCCCACCGCTATCCCCGGCAAGGGGCAGATGCTCACGCGCATCTCGCGATTCTGGTTCGAATTCTTCGACGGCCAAGTGCCCCATCATTTCCTCGAGGTCGTCGAGCAGGTCGCGCCGCCCGGCCTGGAGAAGCACCTCGACGAATTGCGCGCCCGGACCATGCGCTGCAAGAAGACCAAGGTCGTGCCCATCGAGTGCGTGGTTCGCGGATACCTCGCCGGCTCGGGCTGGGGCGACTACCGCAAGAGCGGCGCGGTGTGCGGCGTGAAGCTTCCCCCAGGCCTACGGCAGTGCGACCGCTTGCCCGAGCCGATCTTCACCCCCGCGACCAAGGCCGAGACCGGACATGACGAGAACATCTCCTACGACGAGGCTTGTCGATTGGTCGGCGAGCCTTGCATGAAGTTGCTCCGCGAGCGGAGCATCATGCTCTATTCCCGCGCCGCCGAGTACGCTCGGCGCAAGGGCATCATCATCGCGGACACGAAGTTCGAATGGGGCCTGCGCGACGGCGAATACCTGCTGATCGACGAGGTGCTCACGCCGGATTCATCGCGCTTCTGGCCCGCCGACAGGTACGAGCCCGGCCGCGACCAGGACAGCTTCGACAAGCAGTACGTCCGCAATTACCTCACCACGCTCGTCGACGCCGGAAAGTGGAACAAGACCCCGCCAGGCCCCCAGCTTCCGCCTGACATCGTCGCCAACACCGCTGCCAAGTACCGCGAGGCCGTCGAACGACTGACTTCCTGATTGCGATGAGCGGTCCCTTGCCGTGGACGTGAGGCAGCAACCGACGCATCCATTGGCGTCGGCCGCACCATCCTTTCACAATTGAAGCCCCGAGGCCGAACGACCCAATGCGGTGCGCCGGTGGAAAGCGACCTTCGCGCCGATCAGCAGACAGAGGGTCAAAACGAGTGTTCCCCACGCCGACATGGCCGGGATCGCCGCGTGGATGCATGCGATCTCGTCGCACGTGCGCAGCTTGTGCCAGACGCAATTCGGACAACTGCACTCGTCTGGGGCGGTCGGGGTGCAGCCGCCGAAGGTGTCCTGATCGCAGCAGGCACCCAGGTGTTGCACGCACGCCCCGCTGCCAACGACTCCTGCACACATTTCGCCGACGAAGAATTGGTCCTGCATGTCAGCGCTCGCGCATTCCTCGGCGATCGCCTGATCGGTGCAGCCTCCCGTGAAGTGATGGCAGCAGGTCCCGCACAATCCATTGTCAAACGCGGTACAGCCACTCGGCGATGCGCCGACTGAAGCGTCGCAGCGATCGTCCGTGCAGCGGTCCCCGTCCTCGCAGGCACTATGCTGAGGCGCGTAGGGGCATCGACCGCCGATGCAGCGATCGTCGGTGCAGGTGAAGCCATCGCTCGGGCAATCGTCATCACCGCAGCATTCCGCGACGCACACCTCCGTGTTTTCGCAGCAAACGGGGGCTCGGCCGGAGCACGGAGTGCCCGTGGACACGCAGCCCGAATTGCCGTCGCAAAACTCGGCGCCGTTGCAGAAGAGGAGGTCTTGTGGACAGAGAGAGTCGTCGGGCAGGTGTACGCACGCGTCGGTCGATTCATCGCAGGAATCGAGGGTGCAAGCCAGCGGATCAGCGCAGGACTTAGTCGTCCCGCTACAAGTGCCCTCGGCGCATTGATCATCGACCGTGCAAAACAACCCGTCGTCGCAGGGCCCGGGGGTGTCACATGGGGGCCGTGCCGCCAGCAGCGCGCCGACCGCGTTGATGCGACCTTCGCCGAAGTGATCATCCCATCCCGTCGGCCCGAGGTCGTCGCTGGACGACTTGATGACAAACTCGATCGCCGAGGGCGGCAAACCCGGCGCGTGCGACCGGATGAGCGCCGCCAGCCCGCTGACGTGCGGCGTGGACATCGAAGTTCCAAACAGGTAGACGTAGTTTCCCCCGGTCCATGTCGAGTAGATGTCGTCGCCGGGGGCACATACATCGACCTCCGCGCCGTATCGGGAAAAAGAAGAGGCAAACGCATCGCGGTTGTCCGTCGCGCTCACCGCCATGCAACCGGGAAGTCTGCCCGGATACGCAACGAACGAGGCGTTCGGCGGGCCGCTGTTCGTATTGCCCGCCGCGGCGACCAAGAGCATGCCCTGGGCATTGGCGTAGTCGATCGCGTCCTGAAGAAGCGTAATCAGCGCTGGCGAGAGATTGTAGTACTGAAGGCTCACGTTACCGACATCAGCCCCGTTGTCGGCTGCCCACACGATCCCCGCGGCCAGGGCTGAGACCCCGCCCGAACAACCGTTCGGGGTGCCCAGCACGCGAACCGGCATGATGTGCGCGCCCCAAGAGACGCCCGCGATGCCAACGCCGTTGTCTCCTGCAGCCGCGGCGATGCCGGCGACGTGCGTGCCGTGAGGGCAACCGTCCGTGGTCAAGTTGGGCGTAGCGGGATTGTCGGTGTTGCGTCCCTGGACGATCCGCCCGTTCGGATAAGGCGCGACGTTGTTACCGTATTCGGCGTGCGAATTCACGCCGCTATCAATGATCGCGATGGTAGCGGTTCCAAGGTCGCCCGTGTGAAGGGCCCACGCGGCGGGCGCGTCGATGTCCGCGTCTGGAATGCCGGCTTGGCCGCCGACCGTCTGACCCGTGTTGTGCAGCGCATACTGCACGCCGAAGCTCGGGTCGTTGGGGATGACGTCCGCCGCGGCACCGCCGATGGTGTCAACACTCGCGAACTCGACGTCGTTGGCCAGTTCGGCGAACGCCGCGGCCATCGCCCATGTATCGCTCCCCGCGGGAACGTCGATCATGAACGTCCGGTCCATTCCCAGCCCGGCAGCCCGCGGCCTGTCCGTGAAAGGCCCTTCGAAGAGCGTCCGCATTTTCGTGGCCCGCCATTGGAACGCCGTTGCACGGAAGGCTTCGCTCGTCAGCGGAAGGGCATCGCCATCGGCAACCGGCGCGTCCGCCCTCATCTGCCCAAACGCGCTGGCCCGTAGGCGGACCACGATGTGTGTGGATGCGACTCCGCCGAACTGGTCGGCTGAGCGATTGACCGGGGATTGACCGCGGACGACCGTGGTGCTCGCGCCGATGCACATGATGGCCAAGAGCGCAAACCGCCAACGGACCAACAGACTCATCACCGTCGTTCTCAAGCCCGAAACCGCCTGCATGTGTTCTAGTACCGGCGAAGCTGCCCCTCCAGCTAGGCGACTATAGTCGATCCCTCTATCTGAATTCAACGCCCGCGACGGCTATGTTCGGCGCGTCCATTCCAGACCGCCGTATTTTCCGACCAAGTCCTGGACCAGGGGCAGCTCCGACGACATCCATGCCCCAAGGTGGCAGGGGATTCGCGTGGCCGATTGCAATGCCTCGGGATATGCGGCGCGGAGGTGCAGCATGGCGTCGGCGAAGGGCTGAGGTGCGATCGCCGTGGGCTGCTGGGCGAAGCGGTTGCCGATTACGATCGACCCGTGTTGGAGGACGGCGCGGCGCGTGCGGCGTTGGGCGCTGCCCGCGATCTTGTCGTGGCCGACGAGGACATCGTAGCAATGTCGGCGGGCGAAGCAGAAGAACGGCCCGCGGGCAGCGCCGGAGTCATCGGATGCGCCGCATCGCGCGGGCGCGAGATCCAGTCCCCGCAGGGCGGACATGACCGCATCGTGGGCCAGCTCGTAGAGCGCGCGGGGCCCGCGACTCAGCAGCGGGTGCCCCACGGGAAGCGAAATCGAGTAGGTCAGTTCCAGGTCGTGCAGGATCGCCCCGCCGCCCGTCGGCCTTCGCACCACCGCCAGCTCCCCGGCCGGCGGAGGCAAGGACGCGTAATCGGCGTATCTCTGAAAGTACCCCAGCGAAATGGTCGGCTCGGACCATTGATAAAGACGCAGCGTCGGCGGCGACTGTCCGGCGCCGACCAGCGTCAGCAAGGCCTCGTCGCGGGCCATGTTCGTGGGACCGTCGAGCGGCTCGTCATCCAGCACTCGAATTGCCATTTCGCTCATCTGCGCGCAAGATTGTCGGCCGTCGATCGTCGATTGTCGATTTGGGGTGAAACATGAACGAGCGTTTTTCGGATCGGGCGCGGCACGCGATGGCCTTGGCGAACCTGGAGGCCTCCAAGCTCAACCATAACTACCTTGCGCCGGGCCATATGATGCTCGGGCTCATCGCCGAGGGCGAGTGCGTCGCCACCGAGGCCTTACGGCTGCTGGACGTCGATCTGGAGCGCGTCCGCACCAAGGTCGCGGCGCAAATGGAGCGCGGGACGGGCGCCGGGGCCATCGGCGTGCGCGCCCATACCAAAGAAACCAAGGAGGCCATCGTGCTGGCCATCGACGAGGCCCGCAAGTTCGGCCATCGCTACGTCGGCACAGAGCACCTTATCCTCGCCCTGCTGCAATTGTCCGACGGCGCCCCCGCGCGAGTGCTCCGCGAAGAGCGCGTGGAACTGGACCGGCTGCGCACCAAGGTGCTCGCACTGCTTCGCTCCAGCGTCGAGCCCGGCGACGACCTCGCCCACTCGCGGCACGGCGACTTCGAGTGGGTCCACCAGCAGGAATTATCCAAGGCGTTTCGTTCGCCGAAATTCTGGCACACCATGATCCTGGCGGTGGACACCGCCAATCGGCACGGCGCCGGCGAGATCGAGCCGCAGCACCTTCTGCTCGCCCTCCTCCGCGACGAGGCCACCCCCCTCGCCAAACTCCTCACCGCCAAAGGCGTTACCCAAGACTGGGTCCGCGAACAGCTCGCCACCTAGCCAGGGCGCGGGAAAATCGGAGACAAGCTCTCCGTCAACGGGAAAACAGCTTGGAATCCAGGGCCTGTTCTGGTACGATCCCCCTTGACCTGGAGGGGGTCGAACACACACGGACTTTTTTTACACGGGGTGCAGATTGGTGAGCTGGCATAACTGCGCTGTCTCCTCTATGGCCCTGTGGCTGGCGATCAACCTGATCGTCAGTCTCACCGGCGGCGCCGCTGCCATGGCCGCCGCCCCCGGGGATTCTGATGGCGACGGCGACGTCGATCTCGAAGACTTCCAGGACGTGATCGCGTGCTGGTTGGGGCCGGGCATCCCCACCGACGTTTCCCCGCCCTGCGACGGGGCGGACTTCGACTTCGACCTGGACGTCGACTTGAAAGACCTCGACGCGTTTCAACGCTGTTTCAGCGGCGCCGACCTACCCGCCGATCCGGATTGTGTGAGTCATACGGCCGCCATCGTCGAGGGATGTCTGCGCATCGTCGGCACGGCGGCGAGCACGGATTTGTCGTTCCGGCTGCGGCCCGGAGTGCCCGCGATCCTCGACGTGGACATCGGCGATGATGGCTCCGTGGAGGTCAGCTTCGCCCGCCCCCTATTCGATTGCATCGAGGTCTACGCCCGCGGCGGCAACGACCTCGTCAGGATCGACGAGACCCACGGAGCCTTCACCGACACCGAAGAGACCACCATCCACGGCGGCGATGGCAGTGACACGCTGCTCGGAGGCATCGGCGGGGAGATATTCATCGGCGGCGACGGCGCCGACGTGGTCCAAATGGGCCTCGGCAACGACCGCTTCATTTGGAACCCCGACGACGACACCGACGTAGTCGACGGCGCCGACGGCATCGACACCGTCGAGGTCAACGGCGGCGGCGGGGCCGAGGACTTTACGGTGACCGCCAATGGCGCCCGTGTCCGCTTCGACCGGATCAACCCCGCGCCCTTCGCACTCGACATCGGCACCTCCGAGAACCTGGTCCTCAATGCCAATGGCGGCAACGACACCCTCGCCTGCACGGGGAACCTGGCCGCCCTGATCAAGATCACCGCCGACGGCGGGCTCGGCGAAGACACTCTGCTGGGCAGCAACGGAATCGACATCCTCCTGGGCGGCGACAACGACGACTTCATCGACGGCCAGCAGGGCAACGACGTAGCCTTCCTCGGGGCCGGTGACGACACCTTCCAATGGGACCCCGGCGACGGCAGCGACACCGTCGAAGGCCAAGCCGGTCACGACACGCTGCTCTTCAATGGCTCCGCCGGCGCGGAGACCTTCGACGCCTCAGCCAACGGCGGGCGCTTGCGCTTCTTCCGTAACCTCGGCAACATCGTCATGGACTGTGATGATGTGGAAAAGCTTGACGTGAACGCCCTTGGAAACACCGACACTGTCACGGTCAACGACCTCGCCGGCACCGATGTCACCGAGGTGAATGTCAACCTCGCCGGAACCATCGGTGGCGGCACCGGCGACGGGCAGCCTGACTCGGTCATCGTTACCGGCACCAATGGCGACGACGTCGCCCTGGTGGAGGGCGACACCGGCGGAACGTCGGTCCTCGGCCTCACCGCTCAGGTGAACATCACCGGCGCGGAGGCCGCCAATGATCGCGTGACGATCAACGCCCTGGCCGGCCACGATGTCGTGGACGCCTCAGGCCTGGTAGCAGGGGCGATTCAGCTTACGGTGAGCGGCGGCGCGGGCGATGACATCCTTGCTCGGCGGCGCTGGAAACGACACGCTCGCGGGCGGCGATAATGACGACGTGCTCTTGGGCGGCCCGGGCGCTGATGTGCTCGACGGCGGTGCCGGAGAGAACATCCTCATTCAGGACGGTAGCAATACAACCACCGCTATCGCGACCGTCTTCGGCGACGGCGCAGCCAACACCATCACCATCAGTCGCGACGCCGGAGGGAATATCCTGTCCAACGGCGTCCCGATCCCCGGGGCCACCATCGCCAACACCGCGCTGATCCGCGTGTTCGGCCGGGGCGGCGATGACGTGATCGCCCTCAACGAGGCGCTGGGCGCCCTGCCCGCCGCCGCGCTCTACGGCGGCGCCGGCCTTGATTCCCTCACCGGCGGGGCGGGCTCTGACTTGCTATTCGGCGGTATCGACAACGATACCCTCCTCGGCAAGGGGGGCTTCGACTTCCTCTTCGGCGGCGCCGGCAACGACACGCTGACCGGCGGCGACGCGGACGACCAGGCTTTCGGCGAAACCGGCAACGACCGCTTCATCTGGAACCCCGGCGATGACACCGACCTCAACGAGGGCGGCAGCGGCGCCGATACCGCCGAGGTCAACGGCGGTGGCGGGGCCGAGGACTTTACGGTGACCGCCAATGGCGCCCGTGTCCGCTTCGACCGGATCAACCCCGCGCCCTTCTCCCTCGACATCGGCACCTCCGAGAACCTGGTCCTCAATGCCAATGGCGGCAACGACACCCTCGCCTGCACGGGGAACCTGGCCGCCCTGATCAAGATCACCGCCGATGGCGGGACCGGCGACGACACCCTGCTGGGCAGCAACGGAATCGATCTACTCCTGGGCGGGGACAACAACGACTTCATCGACGGTCAGCAGGGCAACGATGTGGCCTTTCTCGGGGCCGGCGACGACGTTTTCCAATGGGACCCCGGCGACGGCAGCGACACCGTCGAAGGACAAGCCGATCACGACACCCTGCTCTTCAACGGCTCCGGAGGCGCCGAGATTCTCGACGCCTCCGCCAACGGCGCTCGCCTGCTCTTCACTCGCAACCTCGGCAATATCGTCATGGACGTCGACGACGTGGAACAGGTCGACCTGAACGCCCTGGGCAACGCCGATGCGGTCACCATCAACAACCTCGCCGGCACCGACGTCACCGAAGTCAACGTCGAACTCGCCGGGACCATCGGCGGCAGCGCCGGCGATGCGGCAGCGGACAGTCTCACCGTCAACGGGACCGCCGGCCCGAATACGATCAGCGTCACCGCCAACAGCGGCGCCGTGGTCGTCGGCGGCCTGCCCGCCTCCGTGCGCATCACCCACCCGGAACCCGCGAACGACTCGCTCACCGTCAACGGCCTCGCCGGCGCCGACACCATCACCCCCGGCCCCGGCGTAACCGCCCTCATCATGCTCACCATGAACCCGTGAAGCCCACGTGCACCGTCAAACCGGACCGGTGAAGATCGTCCCTGGCCGCGGGGCTGGGCTCGGCGCAATGTGACCCTGTTGCTTGATGACCGCATCGCCGGCCCTTACCTGCTGCCACGGACGGCTATAGAGACGAACCGTCTTGATCTCGCCGGTCGAAGTTCGGACTTCCCAGTACCGATGTGGCCAACCGAAGGACCCGGCGGAGATTCTCGTGAAAAACGAATCGCCGTCGTACACGCGCACCACCGTCCCCGTCCATGAGTCGTGCATCTGACGGAAATAATGGAAACCGTGGTTCGCCCCGAGCCCGGCCCAAAGGAGCATGACAATGAAAATCTTCACCACGTGCCGCTCGTAGAAATTCTGCCCGCCCTTCCACATGGTCCTTTAATCTACGATATCCGGCCCCCCCGGGGGGAGGGGTGCGAGCAGGTGAGGCTCCCGCGGCACCGCGCCGATCCGAGCCGCGAGCGCAAGCGAACGGACTCATTGTCCCGTAGGGACACCCGAACCTAGCCCACCGTTTCAACGCTGGGTCACCTTGTTTCAAATCTCAAATGTGAGATCCGCCATCGCCTCGCCCCGAGGGGGCGCAGGACTGTAGCCACGGGTGAAGTCGCGCAGCGACGAAACCCGTGGAGAAAGTGAAAAGAAAAAACCCGCCCCGGACGGGGCGGAGGAAACTCGCCCGGAGACCCACGAGGTCCCTCCCGATGCATCGATGCTCCCGCCGAGCCGGTAGGTCACCTTTGTTTCAAACCTCAAATGTGAAATCCGTCCCCCCAAAAACCACCCCCTCTCCCCCCGGGAGAGGGGCAGGGGTGAGGGCCGATCCCGCCGCGCGCCCGCCAAAGGCGAGTATCCGCGCTTCTTTCGCCGCGGCGACTACCTCGTTAAAACTGGCTGGTCCAAGAAGGGGCGCAAAGAGTACGAGCACAAGGCCTCGAAGCGCGTCGTAGACGCCCTCGCTCAGGCCATCGCCCGTCGCTCGAATAACGGCAAGGTCTTCACGGCCGAAGACCTATTCCCCCTCCAGGACCCACAGGACGGATCCGAAGTCCCCGGCTACCAGGGCTACGTCGCCCTCGCTTGGCTCAAAGCCGCGGGCCTTGTAAAACAGCATGGACGAAGAGGATATACGGTGAATCGCCCGACAACCCTCACAACCGACCTCGCCTGCCTCTGGCCACGACTCCCCACCGCCCTCTGAAATCGCAAATCCCAAATCCACCTCCACCGTTCCCGTCCTACTCGTCCGACCGCTCAAAAACTCACAGCCTGCCGACGACCCCCTTGCCGCGCCGGTCGCTTCTCGTTAGGGTGTGGCCGCAGGTAGTGGGTCAGTTTGTCTCTTTTAACACGCCGATCAGTTCCTCCACGGACCATTCGTGATCCGCAACACCCGCCGCCACGGCTGGCGTTGTCTTTAGCGTCTGGTGCCTGCGGCAGGAATTGTAGTGCGCGAAGAACAACGCAACCGCGCACTCGTGGTTCCGAATCTTTTTCGAGAACTCGTTGGTCAAGCGGGTGAATCGTCGCATCCCCATCCGCATCGTCAAATTGCTGCGTTCGACGAAGCTCGTGGACACGTGCGCCCGATCCGACTCGCCGATGATTGCCGTGCGTTTCGTTCCGTTGATCTTGCCGGGGCTGTACTTCCGCTCTGGCGACTTGTCCGAGCCTTCCGGCCCGAACATCTTTTGGAGAACGGCGAAGTCAACATCGCTGCCGAAGAACTCAGGGACCGCAAGTTGATACGCAGGCAGCCCGTCGCTGGTTAGCTGGATACGCTCGGTCACGCGAGCCGCAACGTCGCCGATGAAGATTCGGGCCGCGCCAGCATCACGCCCGCCGACGAACCACGACACCATGAGCTTGCTGTCCGCGTCGATCGCCGTCCAGGTCCAAACGTCGCCAACGCCGCGCTCGCCCATTTTAGAAGCCGGAACGTTCTTGGCCTTGGAGTAGCAAAAGCTCCAGACCTCATCAACCTGGACGCGCTTCGTTGCGAGGCCGCGCACGTTGTGATCGTGGAACACCTCGCACGCCGTCCCAATGTCCACCAGGAGCCTGACCACGGTGTTCTTGGCTACGCCCGTCATCCGGCAGGTCGCCCGGATGCTCGCACCATCGACCAAGGCCCTGACGACCGCCGCTTGCTTCTCTATCCCTAGCAGGTTCATAATGACCAATTATACTTGCACGTGAACGCATAATCAAGAGGTTTATACAAACTTATTCAAAGAACCCTCTTGCAAACGCCGAAACAAGTTGTATATTATACAACACCGTGGCGCGGGAGGAAACGGAGGTTAATGAGTGGAAATTCAACGGAGGGAGCGAACGCAGGGCGGCAGGAGGCTGTTGTGGAATCTCGCTTATGGGGATGCTGCTGCGAAAGAAGGACGCGCGATCCTCGACGACGCGCAATACACGCACGTTCGAGAGCAGTTCGAGCTAATGGCCGAGTTTGAGAACCCTCGGTCGGTTCAAGTACTCGACGTGCAACCGATCGACGACTTTTTTGAGCTTCGAGATAAGGGTGGGATTCTTCGCAAGCTGAACCTTCGTGTGTACTTTGGCATTTTGGAGGAGTCCAGAACCATCGTCGTTGTGGGATGTTACAAGAAGGAAGAGGATAGCAAGCTGCCAGTCCACGTGCGGCTACGTATGAAGAATCGGCTACGCATAGCCAAAGTGAAGATCGGGGGAGGGACATCATGACAATTATGCAATGCGGTCCAAAAGGCGTTTTCTCGCCGGAAGAAATTGATCCGGAACATGTGGTCGTTTCGCACTTGCTCTACAGAATCTACAACCTGCCCAAAGAGGCACTGGCCGATCTGTTGCAAGTTGGAGCCGATCTAACCGAATGCCGGGGCAAGGATGAAGTGCGCGCCGTCGTGGAAACAATGAAAGAAATCCTATTCCCAGAAGTTATCGGCTCGGTAAGCGATTATGTGCCTGAAGAGAGGCCGTCGGCGTTGGTCAGTTACGCCAATTGGGTTGGAAGTCGAATCAAGGCACAACGCGAAGCAAAAGGCATAACCCAAGAAGAGCTCGGGCAGAAAACAGGTCTAACCCAAAGCCACATTAGCCGTTTAGAAGGTGGAATGCACAGCCCGGCCAAAAGAACGCTAGAGCGTATCGCTGACGCGCTATCCGTGAACGTCAAAGAATTTGATTTCGACGACACGGACGAATAACCCCCGCGCTAGCCTTTCTTCCATCTAGCACGAGCGGCCCGCCGCGCGATCTCTTGGCGCTGCGCTTTGGTTAGGCTCCTTGCTCTTGCCTTGCCCCCCTTGCTGGCCCCCAGCTTACTGAGCGCCACGGCGGCAGGGTTCCGGGTGTCGGGTTCGGCGGGTTCTTCGGGCTTGTCCAGCGGCTCGCCGCTCAGCTTCTCGCCAATGGCCTTCTCGACCACGTTGCGGGCGATCTCGGCGAAGTCGAGGCGGGTCTTTTTCTTGCGTTGCTTGCCCATGCAAGCATTATACGCTAAGAGGCGAACAAGGACCACCCATGTACCCGTGCCCAAATTGTCGCCAATTCGCTATCGTCGAGCGAGGTCACGTCACCGGCGTCGGGCTCGCTGTCGTCGTGCTTGGGATCGTCATCGCCTTCTTCACCTGCGGCTTCGGATTGATTGTCAGCATTCTCGGTCTGCTGATCCGGGATCGGGTCGCACAGTGCAGTGCTTGTGGCTGGACGCCGGAGGTCGTCAAGCCGATGTCGCCTGGTGCGATTGTCGGGGTCATATTCGGCGTGCTCGCGGTCATAGCTACCGTCGTGGCGGCCATTGTTTTGACAAAGTGAACCAGTACCAAACTGAGAGATTGTCCCGACGGTAGTTGAATTTGAGCGGCTCTCCGTTTGACACTTCGCGTCTCCACCAGGCTACGCCGCCTGCGCTTCTCCTGCATTTGCCGTTGAGTCCAGGGCCGCGATGAGCTTGGGCAGCAGCTTGTGCCCGCGCACACGACGGAACTGCTTTTCAGCGGCGAGCAATCCCGCGGCGATCCACCGCAGGCGCATGTCCCCGGTCCGCCAGCGTTTGACGTTGCCGCTCACGTCCCCGGCATGTTGGCGAGGAATGACGTGCTCAAGCTGATGACTGACAAACGGCGCATCGATCTGCCGCAGGTGACAATACTCGCATCGGTCTTTCGCTCGTCTTCGAACTGCCTCGCGCGAGGCGCTCCTCACCTCGGGCGTCTCGCCGCCCGGAGCGCCTTTCGCGCCTTGGCTTGCAGAATAGCGATCACGTCCAGCGCCTCGACGAAGGCCTCGTATTCCGATTCCTCGCGCGGTGTCAGCGTGCCCTCCGCATTCTTGGACGCCAACTCATCTAGCTTGTGCTGGATGGCCGCATCGGCGCGAAGACTTCCTATGCGCGTCGCCACACCCCGAGAGAGGCACTCACTAAGGGGGTCGAGCACTTGGTCAAGAATACGATAGTTCGGCGCCGTCGCCATCGCAGCCATTATAGCCCTCCGCCGTCGCAAATGCGACCGCGCGGAATGAAAGAGGCCGAGCCGCCCCAAGCCGGACCTCGACCGGAGTCACTTGTCGCCGAACAATTCCGCCAGAGTTTTTCGATCATTCTCCAGGTCATCCATGCCGTAGTTCCAAGTGACGCCATGCTGACCCGGCCATTCCTCGGCTTCCCATCGGCTTACACCCAGCGTTTCCGCTAGAAACCCGATGCTGATTTTACCCGCCCGGTAACTCTCAATAAGAAGCGCGTCCCTCGCCGCTTGGTCCAGGTCGCCCCACTCTTGTCGCAGCACCGCCTCCGCGCTGAGCGGTATGTTGATGTTCACGTGCATAAACGATCCTCTGTCCTTATCATAGCATAGTTTGACTAAGAATGCGCTTCGTGCGAGGCGGGAGCCACGAGTTTGCAGGGTACATACGACATCCTCGTCGTCGGCGGCGGACATGGCGGGGTACATGCCGAAGAAGATGCCCACCAGCACGGAAAGGCCGAAGCTGACGGCCACCGACCAGGCGCTGACGATCGTCTCCCACTCGGCAAACTGATTGACCACGTGTGCGCCGACGATGCCCAGGGCAGCGCCGACGAGGCCGCCGGTGGTGGATAGGACCACCGTCTCCACGAGGAACTGCACGGTGATATGCCGCTGCCGCGCGCCCAGGGCGCGGCGGATGCCGATCTCGCGCGTTCGCTCGGTAACGGTGGCGAGCATGATGTTCATGATGCCGATGCCGCCGACGAGCAGTGAGATTCCCGCGATAAAGCCAAGGGTGAGCTGGTTGTTGCGCTTCTTCTTCTCGGCCAGCTTGAGGCGGGCGAGGGGCACCTTGATCTCGTAGTCGACCTTGGGGTGGCCGTGCTCGAAAACCCGCTCGATCATCTTGGAGACGGGCAGCACGTTTTCGATGTCGTCGGCGGTGATGTACAGGCCGGAGTACTGCATCTTGGTCAGCTCGCGGGAGCCGGCGCCGATGCGCCGCTGGACTTCGCCAAATTGCACCATGGAAGTCGAGAAGGGAATGAGGATCTCGCGGTTGAGGTTGCGTTCCTCCACGCCGCGAGCGGGCGCACCGGGCAACTATGGAGCCGGCGCTCAGTGCGTGCGGGAGTGCCAACCGGGTAGTCCGCGCGTGGGTGAGCCTTGCACTGAAAGTGTGGGCGATCCGCCGATACCGGACCTGGACTGCGGCTCTTGCTCGGCCGGTTCGCCGAGCCCCGGCATCCCCTGCGACGCGAACAGCGACTGCTCGCCGGGCACGTGTGCCACGGGCGTCTGCGGGGCCGGCGGTCCCGCGACCACCGGCTTCTGCCGCGACCGCTGCGGACGGTGCAGAATCGACCTTCTCAGGCCCAGGAGAAGTTGACCGAGGCGCGTCCTTGCCCTTAAGTAGTGCACTTTGGACGAGCTGGGGCCACCAATCGATCCGAATTGTAGTGCCAGCCGGCCAAAAAAAGCGATCAGGGGGTGTAGCTCAGTGGTAGAGCAACGGCCTTTTAAGCCGTAGGTCTTGGGTTCGAGCCCCAACGCCCTCAATCGCGGAAGTGGCGGTGAGGAAGTGATTTTAACCGGTCAGGCCGGGCCCGCGCCGAAGAGCTTTCGGACGCGGTCGCCCAACTTGACGAACTTCACCACCGCGCCGGTGGGGAGGCGGCGGATCTGGGAATACCAATCACTCATGGTCTCGAAAAAATCACGCATTTCGGACAGGCGCTCGTGCGTATAGGCATCCCTTTGCCCGCCCTTCTTAGCTTCGGCCGCCAGTTGCTTCAGTACCGCCAGAGTCGGATCGCTCTCACGCTTCTTGCGCTCGTCGAGGATGATCTGGAACATCTCCCAGACGTCCTTGAGCGATTCAAAGTGGTCGCGCCGGTCGCCGAGCACGTGGACGATGCGAACGATGCCCCAGCCCTGCAGCTCGCGGAGGCTGTTGCTGACGTTGGAGCGGGCGACGGAAAGAGTGTCGGCGATGGTCTCGGCGTCGAGCGGCTTGGGGGAGATGAAGAGCAGGGCGTGAATCTGGGCCACGGTGCGGTTGACGCCCCATTTGGCGCCCATTTCCCCCCAGTGGAGAATAAAGCCCTTCATGGCCGGTGTCAGGTCCATCGCCTTCTCTTGTTTCTGTCTATACAGAATATACTGTACACAAGCAGGTCTGTCAAGCGATTCTTGCGAAAAAAAGCGCAGTGTCCGTGGTTTCGCTGGGGAGGGGAGCTGGATCGAGGCTCGGCGGCAGGCGTCGTGAGGCCTAGTCGTCTACTGCTGCAGGCCCGCTTGCAGGCCGGCGAAGTCCTGAAGGTCCACGTCGCCGTCGGCGTTGAAATCGAAGGCCACGCAGGTGTGTGCCACTGCCGTGTCGGCAGTGGTCTTCGGGCCCGTGACGCACCATCCCCAATGCGCGAAATCCACGAGGTCCACGGTCTGGTTACAGTCGTAGTCGCCCATGCCGAACTCGTAGGCCCCCATGTCCACCCGGCCGCAGAGCACGCGAGGATGGCCGGCGAGGTCGGTGGGCGGCAGGTCCTTGGAATCCGGATCGCCCGCATTGATGGCCGGCGAGCCGGGCATCAGCCGTAACTCGTCGGTCAGTAAGGGGTCGCTGCCGAGATTGCCGATTCCATCCGCGAAAAAGTCCAGCCCCTCGATGACGCTGTAGGTGACGTCCGGCGGCGTGATATTGAAAGCGATCTGCGCTGACTCGGCGTTTCCATGCGAATCGGTGTTGTGCCACAGGATAGAATTCAGGATCACGGTCTTTCCGGCGAGGTGAACGCCGCCGCCTTTGCTGAACTGATACGAAGCACGGTTGTTCACGAACGTGCAATTGAAGAATTGTCCACTGCCATAAAAACCTCCGCCGCCGGTACCGTACGATTCTGCCGCTGAGTTTCCGTAAAAGGAGCAGTTGACCGCAGTGACACCGTTTCCTTCGATCGCGCCTCCACTTTCCTCGGCTTCGTTGTTGAAAAAAGTACATCCCACGATGTACCCGGCGGCGTTTACGGCGCCTCCATAACGGGCACGGTTATTCTCGAACGTGCAATCTACTAGTTCGGCCGGCGCGACGGAGTAGATTGCGCCACCGAACCACCTCGAGTAGTTTTCGCGAAAGAGAGAGCGGGTTGCCTTGACGGATGTGGCACTGACCGCCCCGCCGAAGTACGTGGCGTAGCTGCTGTTTCGGACGAATCGACAATCCTCCAACACCAGACTATGAGCAAGGATGGCACCGCCTCCCGAGCCACTAAGCGGGGCCGTGTTGTTCTCGAAGGTGGAGTTTGCGATGATCGCATCTCCGCCGAAAACCGCCCCGCCTTCACCTCCGTTCCCACTGACGTAGTTTGTCGAAAAACGGGAATCGCGGATCGTCAAGGACTGACTGGCGTTGAAGATGGCTCCACCGTTGCCTTCTCCACTGGCCCAATTGCTGGCGAACACGCAGTCCGTGATCAAGGTATTGCCATCCTCAATGTACATCGCGCCTCCCGACGCGCCGATGATGTGCGACACCTCGTTCCCCAGGAATTGGCATGAAGTGAAGGACGCGGACGTGTCCTCCAGGTACACCGCTCCCCCTTTGCCGGCTGCGCCGGTGTCGGAATCGCCCTTGTTGAGCTGAAAACGGCAACGCGTGAACGAGATAGTGCCGCCATCGACGAAGGCACCGCCTCCCCGTTCGCTCATGTTTTGCCGAATGGTGCAATCCTGCACCGCAAGAAAGCTATCCGAAATGAGCAGCCCGCCGCCTCTTACGTTTCCCGAGAGGTCGGTACTCCATTGAAACCCCCCCGTGATCGTGAGCCCCTCCAGCAAAGTGCTGCCTCCGAGGCCATTGCCAGTTACAACATGGTATCCGTTTCTGAGGACCGTTTCTTGCAGCGCGAAATCTCGTGCTTCGGGGTCGGCAGCGCCGCAGCCGGCGTAGCCGCCGCGGAGGGCGAGGCCGTCGATCAGGGTGAAAGTGGCGTTGCGGTCGCCGGGCGTCTGACCCGCGCCGTGATCGGGCCGGTAAGTGCCCTGGGCGACGCGGATTTCGGTAACGTCGGCGTCGGAGGATGCCGCCGCGAGGGCGTCCTGCAAATAGACAAACGCGTCGCACCAGCTTGCGCCGTCGTTAGAACCGGCGGCGGTATCGTCGACGTAGATGATCTGGGCGGAGGCCGGCGCGGCCAGGCCGCACAAAGCGAGCGTCAGAAACCAACGAGAGCGGTGATGCATCAAACCCCAGTAGCGCCCCAGGAAGCGCTCGCCGCGGCGAGGCAATGCCGCGAGCAAGTGACGAAATCATTCTAGCAAGAACGCGAAGGAATCAAAGGGAAATCAAGCGGGCTCTTGGGGTGCGATTTGGCGTCGGCGACACAGGGGGCTGCTCCGTTTCCTTCGAGGACATTCGGCGAATACCATGCAGGTTGATGGATAGGCGGTACGACATCGTGGTGGTGGGGGGCGGGCATGCCGGGGCGGAGGCGGCGTGGGCGGCGGCGCGGACCGAAGCAAATGACTATGCCGCCCGGAGTGGAGCGAGGTCGGCGGTCTTGATCGGCGGGAAGCCGAGTTGCTTGAGGGCGCGGTTGATGGCGGTGAGGGTGACTCTTCTGGGGGCGGTGATCTCGATGCCGATGGGCTTTCCGCGCTGCGTGAAGTCGGCGACCAGACCGGGGCTGAGCTTGACGCAGCGGCGGCTGCGGTCGCGCGCCGTGCGCGGCAGATACAGGTACGCGGCCAACGGGCGGCCGTGGCGATAGGTGATCTCCAGATACGATTCCTTCACTCAATCACCATACAGGGGATAGGCGGTTACGACGACCAGGACCTTGGCCCGCTCGTCCGGCTCAACGATGACTTCCCACGGCCGGCGCTGATGACGGGTGACGATGGCCCAGCGCCCCGGCTCGACATCGGGGCGAAAGCCGCTTGCCCGGGGCAACATGGTTCGCAAGTCCACTTCGGAAAAGCTCCTATCCTTCATCCGCTTCAGCAGGTGGGGAGTGAACTCTAACTCCCAAGTCCACCAATGCGGCCATCGTCGCCTTCGCAGACCCGGTCTCCCCAAGCGCCTTACCTGATTGCGCTATAGCCACACGTGATTGTCCATCCTGCGAGCTCTTCGTCAACCTCTGCGGCTTGTCGATACCGCGATCCCGAATACGATTTCGCTCCATGAAGTCGTCCTACGACATCGTCGTCGTCGGCGGGGGGCATGCCGGGGCGGAGGCGGCCTGGGCCGCGGCGCGGATGGGCGCGTCCGTGGCGCTGGTCACCATGCAGGCCGAGGCCATCGGGCGGATGTCCTGCAACCCGGCCATCGGCGGACTCGGCAAGGGCCAGATGGTCCGCGAGATCGACGCCCTCGGCGGCATCATGGCCCTGGCCACGGACGCCGCCGGCATCCAGTTCCGCATGCTCAACCGCAGCAAGGGACCGGCCGTCTGGGCCCCCCGCGCCCAGTGCGACCGCGACGCCTATCCCAAGGCCCTGCAACAAATCCTCCGCACTGCCCGCAACCTCGACATCCTCGAAGGCTCGGTCGAGACGATCGAAACCGCCGATCCGAGCCGGGAGCGCAAGCGACCGGTGTTGACGGGCGACATGCCCAAGCTCGCCGCAAGCGAGCGCCGGCATGGCGGCGCTGCGCTTGACCATGCCACGCCAACCAAGGGGGGATTGGAGGCTGGTAACTGGTCACTGGTAACTGGTAACTCCCTCCGCATTCGCGGAGTCACCCTCGCCGACGGCCGGCACATCGCCACCGACGCCGTCATCCTCACCACCGGCACCTTCCTTCGCGGCCTCATGCACTGCGGCACGGAGCAATCGCACGGCGGGCGCATCGGCGAGGCCGCCGCCACCGGCGTAAGTGGCGCGCTCCTGCTACTCGGCTTCGAGCTCGGCCGACTCAAGACCGGCACGCCCCCCCGTGTCCACCGCGACACCATCGACTACGACCGCTGCGAGACGCAGTCCGGCGACGACGTACCCACGCCGTTTTCCGAAATGACCGACGCCATCCTCCAGCGTCAGGTCGATTGCTGGGTCACCTGGACGCACCCCGGCGTCCACGAGCACATCCGCGCCAACCTGCACCGCGCCCCCATGTACTCCGGCCAGATTCAATCCCGCGGCCCGCGCTATTGCCCGAGCATCGAAGACAAGGTCGTGCGCTTCGCGGACAAGGAAGCGCACCAAATCTTTCTGGAGCCGGAAGGCTACGACAACGAACGCGTCTACTGCAACGGGATCAGCACCTCGCTTCCCAAGGACGTGCAGGACGCGTTCGTCCGCGAAGTCCCCGGCCTCGAAGAGGCGCGAATTCTGCAACACGGGTACGCCGTCGAATACGATTTCGTCCCCACGCATCAAACGAAGCTCTCTTTGGAAACCAAGCTGGTCGACGGGCTGTTCCTCGCCGGGCAGATCAACGGCACCAGCGGCTATGAGGAAGCGGCCGCTCAAGGCATCATCGCGGGCATCAACGCCGTGCGCAATCTGAGCCGTGCGGAGCCCTTCACTCTCGCCCGCGACGAGGCCTACATCGGCGTGATGGTCGACGACCTCATCACCCGCCCGCCGCTCGAGCCCTACCGCATGTTCACCTCCCGCGCCGAGTACCGACTTCTGCTTCGCTCGGACAACGCCGACCAGCGGCTCACTCCCATCGGCCGCAGGCTCGGACTCGTCGACGACGAGCGCTGGCAGCGCTACCAAACTCGACGAGAAGCCATCGCCGCCATCGAGTCTCTCGCGACCCAAAGTGGAAGCTCTGCGACGCGCAACGGAAGCTTGGCGGCATGGATGCGGCGTCCCGACGCCACCGTGGCCACTTTCGCCGAGGCCCTGGCGCGCCTGACCGACCGCACTTTTTCCGCCCAGGATTTGGACCAAGTGTTAACCGAGGCCAAGTACAGCGGCTACGTCGACCGCCAGGCCAAGCAGATCGAACGCTTCCGCCGCCTGGAGTCCATGACCATCCCCGCCCGAACGGAATACGCCACCATGCCGGAATTGCGTTTCGAGGCCCGCGAACGCCTCGCCAAAGTCGCCCCCGCCACCCTCGGCCAGGCCGCCCGCATCAGCGGCGTGACCCCCGCCGACATTACCGTCCTTTGGATATACCTCACCGGCCGCCGAACCGCCCAAACGCCCTGAAGTAACAAGGCCCACACGTCCGAATAGACAAGGGCAGACGACATTTTTTGGCTTGTTTGCGTGGGAAAACGGGGCGTTCGGATTGCCTGGACAGTTTTTTCGTTGACAGCGGAAGCCGCCGTATGTACCGTATAGGCAATCTAGGGGATATGGACAAATTTCGTAGTCCAGACGGGCAAGGATGGTTTGGCGAGAGGAATCGTCATGGCGGATGACGGACGAACAAAGCAGGTCTTCACCACCGGCGAAGTTGCGGACATCTGCAAGGTCAGCCAGCAGACGGTGATCCGCTGTTTCGACAGCGGCCGTCTGAACGGCTTTCGCGTGCCGGGTTCGCGCTTCCGGCGCATCCCACGGGAATCGCTCATCGCCTTCATGAAGAGCAATCAAATCCCCATGGATGCCCTGGAAACGGGGCGGAAGCGGGTCTTGGTGGTGGACGACGACGATGCGGTGATCGAGATGTTCAACGAGTTGCTGCAACGAGACGGCCGGTTCGAGGTCAAGACGGCGGCGACGGGCTACGACGCGGGTATTTATACGGAGCAGTTTCGTCCCGATGTGATCCTGCTAGACTACAAGCTGCCGGATATCAACGGCAACGTGGTCTGTCGGACGATCCGGTCCAACCCGTCCTACAAGCACATGCGGATCATCATCATCAGCGGCGTGGCCGATCCCGACGAGGTGGCCGAGCTGCGGGCGGCCGGCGCGGACGAGTTCATTCGCAAACCGTTCGATATCAACGCGGTGATCAACCGCGTGGCCGACATGCTGAAGGTGGCCTAGGACGCCGCCTCTGGGTGCATGCCGGCATGGCGGCGCTCGGCTGGTCCATGCCAAACCACTCGTTCGGAGGACCCCATGAGCGTCGGCGTGCAGCGCGAGGCAACTTCGCGATCCGGCCCTCGTGAGCGCGCCGAGCTCGTTCTCGCCCAGCTCGACCAGCTTCCCACATTATCTCCCCTCGTCGCGCGGCTGATATCACTGACCGGTGACAACGATGCGTCCGTTCGAGACCTCGTTCGAGTCATCGAATCCGATCCCTCGCTCACGGCGTGCATTCTGCGGCTGGTCCGCCGGGCTGACCTTGGTGTTCGCTCGGACGGAATGACGATCGCTCGGGCCGTACCCCTGCTGGGGTTCCGCCTGGTTCGTAGCGCGGCGCTGTCCTGCCCGATCTTCGAGGCCCTGTCGGGCGGCGACGGCAGCGCGTCCGTCCGGCGGCAGGACTTGTGGCGACACAGCCTCGCCGTCGCCTGCGCGTGCGAGATGCTGGCGGAGCGAACGATGAAGCTCGCCGCCGCGGCGAACGCCTTCGTCGCCGGGCTGTTGCACGACGTGGGCAAGATCGCGCTGGACGTTTGCTTCCCGAAGAGTTACGCCCGGGCATGGCAGCTCGCCGCGCACGACCGGCTTTGCATGTGTGACGCGGAGATCGAGGTCCTGGGGTTGGACCATACCGTCGCGGGGAAGCGACTCGCCACTCGTTGGAAGTTCGACGCCGCGATCATCGACGCCATCTGGCTTCACCACCAGGATCCCGCTTCGTTGCCATCCAGCGTGGCTGAGCCGAGCCTGGTCCGATGCGTACACCTGGCTGATGGACTCGTCCGTCGCCTGGGCATTGGGCTATCCGGGTCGCGGCACGTGGTCGACCTCGAAGAATGGGGCCGCCCCCTGCAACTCGATTCGGCCGCGCTCGAGGCCGTCACTGCGTCGCTTCCCGAGCGAGTGCGAGCCCTGGTGGAATCACTCGGTCTAGCGGACACGGAGGGCGATCGCAGCGCCTGGCTGGAATCATTGGAGAAAGCGCATCGCGAACTCGGCCGCTTCAACGCGCGACTCACCGAGTCGAACCATGCCCTGGCGCAACGATGCGCCGTTCTGGACGCCCTGTCGGAGTTGAACGAACGACTGAGTGAGCACGATCGGGTCGCGGATGCCTGCGCCGTAGCGGCGGATATTCTGCGGCAGCACCTCGGCGCTCAAGACGCCCTCGTGGCGGTCGGCGATACGACGGCGGAGGTCGCCCACGTAGGAACCAGCCGCGCAAGCGGCGATGCGGGCGCGTGCGTCATCGACCTGAGCGGCTCCGGTTTGACTGCGCAATCCGGTATGGACGCCGGCTTCACACCGGCCACGCAGGAACACGCAGAGTTCTGGGAGCGATGCACGGGTCAGGCGGCGGCTTCGCTTTGGATGGCGCCGATCGCAAGCGACGCTTTCGCCGGAGTCGCCCTGCTGGCCATCGATGAAGGCTCGCTCAGTCATGCGCGGCCGGCGACCGACGACCTCCGCAGGCTGCTTCGGGCGATGAGCCGGGCGATCGCCTCCGCATGGGCGCGAAACCAGTCCGCGAGGACGGCCGAAGAGCTGATCGATCTCAATCGCCGCTTGCACGCCGCGCAGCGCGAGCTCGCCCGCCGCCGCTCGCTGGCCATGATCGCCCAGATGGCCGGCGGCGCTGCCCACGAACTGAACAACCCCCTTGCGGTGATTTCCGGGCGGGCGCAGATGGAACTCGCGACCTGCACCGACGCGGAGCGCAAACGCTCACTCGATATCATCGTGGAGCAAGCCGGTCGCGCCTCGAACATCGTCTCCGAACTGATGCGTTTCGCGAAGCCCGAAGACCCGCAGCCCGCCGTACTACCCCTCGAGGGCACGCTGAAGACTGTTTGCCAGCACTGGGCGAAGAGTGTGGGCATGGATGACCGTCAACTCGCGTTCGATGTCCGCTCCCGCGCAACATCGGCCTATTGCGACGGCGAGCACCTGCGGGAAATACTGGAAATCGTGCTGACCAACGCAATGCAGGCGACCGACGCCGCAAGCCGCGCCATCAAGATCAACTTGGGCCCGGGCACTTCCGATGAGACAGTCCGAATTCGGGTCGAGGACAACGGCGTGGGGATGGCCCTGGAAGTTGTGGAACACGCCTTCGACCCGTTCTTTTCCAGTCGGCCGGCCGGTCGCGGCCGCGGACTGGGGCTGTCGCGGGCCTATCGCCTCGCGGAGATCAACGGCGGTCGACTGTGGATCGAATCGAACCCCAACAAGAGCACGACGGTCACCATCGAACTGCCCACTCGCGCGCCGCATTAGCGTGCAAACGCCGAAAAACCGAAACGCCGAAAAGCCGAAATGACTACGAGAGCGATGTTTCGGCGTTTCGGTGTTTTGGCGTTTCCGCGTTTTGGCACTGGGCAATCAACAATCGACAATCGTGGAGTGCTCCGTGACGATGTCCGCACGTTCGCGCAAGATCCTGCTCGTCGAGCCGGACCCGCAAATGGCGGACATGCTGACCGACTCGCTCCGCGCGAGATTCGACGCGTTCGTGACTTGCGTTGCGGACTCGGAGTCGTGCCTGCAAACCGATCTCTACGATCCGCACGATTTGATCATCGCGGAGTGCAAGCTGGACGACGGCGACGGGCTGGAGCTTGCCGAGCACCTCAATCTCCTCAGCCTTCGCCCGGTGATTCTCCTGGCCGACCGGCCGAACTGCGACGAGGCCATCGGCGCCGTTCGGCTGGGAGCGGCCGACCTGTTCATCAAGCCGTTCGCGATCAGCGACCTTCTGGAATCGGTCGAACGGGCCCTCGACGCCTACGAGCTGCGCCGCCGCCACGCAAGCAAGTACCGGCGAATGCGCGAACTCGTCCGTAGGGTCATCCGCGAACGCCGTGACCTCAACCGTCGCATGGAGCTGGTGTGTCGCGACCTCGTTGAAGCCCACCGCCGACTCGTCCAGCGGTTCGACGCGTCACGAATCGAGCCGTCACGCTGATTCCAGCGCATTCCCTACGTTGAATCGCTTGACGAGGCGGCCGAGGAAACAAAACCGACCTCGTTGGGGAAGAGACGAGCGCGCAGGCGGCCAAGCAGCTCTCTCGCTTGGGGATCCTCTGACCGCCCACGCCACTGGGTGATGCTCTGATCGAAGAGTTTCTCGCTCAGCACGATCACCGCCGGGTTCTCCAGGCGCATCTCACGGGACAGGATGTCCAGTTGCTCGCGCTGTTCGGCGCTTAGGCCCAGCTTGTGCATCATGTCACGGAAAAGCCGCTGCGGGTCGTTCGTCTCCACCGGAGCACTGACCCGACGCTCGAATCGGTTGACGATGTAGACCACCACGACGAGGACTACGATCACGAGGATTGCCAGCACCGCTTTCACTGGCGATCCGCCTCTGGTGAACTGGTCGCGGACAGCCCTGTAGAACTCAGGCAGTTGATCGCTTTGCAGCAACACACTGATCATCGTCGACTTCCTCGTTGCGAGCGTCGAAAGCTACGGTCTACAGGGGAACATCAGCCAAGGGTCGCTGCCCCCCGGTCATGGGCCGCGCCGTCAATTCGCTGAGCACGCGCAGCGCTCGTTTGCGGACCCGCGCGTCGGGATCCTTGCGGCTCAATTCCGCGACGCGCTGAATCACGGATCGAAGTTGCAAGCGTTCCACGACCCACAGCGCGCCGATGCGTTGTGCCTCGGCCGGGTCTTCCAGCATGTCTAACAGCGCCGCCCCGGCCTCACGTACTTCCACGCGCAGCAGGGCTCGGACCGCGTTGGCGCGAACCCGGCTGTTGCTAGATTCCAGCTTGGGGCGAATCGAATCGACGTGGTCGTGGGCGTCGAGCCGATCGAGCGCTTCAATGGCATTGGCCTGCACGCGATCGTCCGGGTCGTGCAACGCCGCGCGCAGAAGTCGCGTCGTCGTCGGCCCGGGAATGTCGACCAACGCTGTGACGGCGCACGCCCGTACCACGCGGTCGGGATCGTTCGCCAGCCGGTACACCTCCTTGATTAGCTCCCGACTCAGTCTCGACTCTTGTGCGTCCCGAAGGCCGCGGGCGCGATCGAGCGGGTCTGCAGACGCGAGCTGTTGACGCAGCGCCTGCAATGTCGTTGCGGCATTATCCGGTCGGCCCGGGAATGAGGACGAGGCTGCCCGCGCAGGCGTCGGCCCCTGCCGGCGACGGCACTCTCGCGCCGCGACCGCCGATAGCTCATCGCCCGTGCGCGACGCGATCAATCGCAGCACGCCCGTCGCCGGTTCGCTGGAGTCCTCGACCAAGCGCCAAAGCGCTTCGCGCCGAACCGCGGGGCGCGGCGCGTCGACCAGGGCGCGCAATCGCTCGACCTTGCGATTCGCCGATCCGCCGATCGCCGCCGCCACCCGCACCCATCGAGCGGCATGGCGGTCGTCGACGCCCGGCAGCCCCCCGGCCCAGTCTTCGAGCCAGCGCCCTTCGGGGACCCAGCGCAGCCCGTGCTCGACCTCGGCGTCGATCAGGATCCAACTCTCGTGAATGAGGGCGTGAACAAAGGGCGCGCTATTCGCGCGCATGATGGCTCGCGACGCCGCGGCGCGCAGCTCGGGAAAGCGAAGCGCTCGCAACACCGCCGCGGCAAGCCTGGGATCGGTGGCCCCTTCAATGATCTCGTTGAGTGCGTGCACCAGTTTGCCGTGAGGCTTGGCCAGTTTTTCCGCGATCGCAGGCTCGACGCGTTCGATCATCCATAGCGCCGCCTCGATGACCTTGGGCTGAAGGTGCAGCTCCCAGCGAAGCACGGCGGTACGCAGCGCCTCGGCCAGTGAATCGGCGCGGACCGCGAAATCGGGCCCGGCCGCGGCGTCGAACTGGTCCAGGACGCGGCGGGTCATTTCGTGCAGTGAAACGGCGGCGAGGTCCCGCGTCTGGTGACATCGGGACCGAAGCGCATCGCTCAGCAAATACGCCAGTCCGCCGGCCTCACTGGCGACGATAAGTTCGATGGCCGACGCACGCCCCTCGAACGCGGGAGAAGACATGGCCGCACGGGCCGCGGAGTGAAGTCCGCCGATCCGCGCAATGAGCCTCTGTCGGACGTGCTCCTCAAGGGTGCGGGCGCGACTGACCAAATTCACCAGCGTGGGGGTATGCTCGCGGCGCACAAGGAGGTCGATCGCCGCCGTCTGTGCGTCCGGCGCGAGGTGAGGCAGCGCCTCTAAGAGAGCGGCGTCGGCCGCGTGGTTTGTTTCCGACGCCAGAACCCCGAATGCGCGCGGAAGCGGACGGGAGATCAGCACACAGGGAATATCGGTCGGTCACAGTGGGCGCCTTGCGTCAGTGCGATCGCGCGCGGGCCCTGCGCCGAACCAGGCCGAGGCCGGCCAGCAGCAGGACGCCCAGGGTCGCGGGCTCCGGCACCACGCTCAGTCCGGAGAACCCGCTGCCCAGGATCAAATCTTCAAAGCTTCCAATCAGGAAATGCTCGCCGGTTGCGGGATTGAAAGAATACAACTCGTTCGAGCCGGGATCGGGATTCACGGCCAGCGGCCCGCCGGTGACGAAATAACCGATCTCGTCGAGGAGAGCCATGCCTCCCACCGCGCCGATGTGCGGCGTGATATCATCAATGAGAGCGACCCCGGCATTCGCTGGATTGATCGTCAGCAACCCATTGGCCGTGCTGTCGAGCCCAACCAAGGCGCCGTCGCTACGCCAGCCTAGCCCCGCGATGTCGTGCCGATCCGCCATTACGTTCACAACCGTCGCCTGCCCCGTGCCCAGGTTGAGGGTGAGAAGAGCCGGCAGGGTGACGCCACCGTTCATCGCATAGGCCGTACCGTCCGGGCCGAAGGCCAACGCCCCCTCGAACACAAAGCCCAGCCCGAGCGACCCGACGAGGCTGGGAGTAACTGAATCGAGACTCGCGGGAATCTCGAAGCGATACAGCGCCGCTTGCGCGCCGGTGGTGAACCCGTAATAGGACCCGTCGCTGGGATTGAACTCCAGCGCGCCCAGGTTTTGGATTCCGCTTTGTCCGATCAACTGCATGGATGCGTCGCTCGTCGAGATGGCATAAAAATCGCCCGTGTCTTCCTCGACTCCGACGAGGACGGGAGTTCCCGCCGACGCAGAACCCACGAGCGCGAACAGGACGTACGCCGCGAACCGCCGCCTGACGTGTTGCATGCCTCGCCCTCCCCAGCGCCGGTGCAGCGTGTCGCATCGGGCCGTGAGTACAATTCTGACCGAAAGCTGTGCCCGCGTCAACGGGTTTTCTGGTTTTCGGGCCTAGAAAACCGCTGAATTTGGGGACAGGCCCTGGCACTGGGCCGCCCTGGGCGGTTAAGCTGTACAAACGCATCAGTAGGGGTCATTCGGCATGCCATGCATGGAGAGGAGAAGTTCAAAATGCGAAACAGATCGGCGCACGGGAAACAGGGGGTTGCACTGTTCGTCATCGCGGGAATGCTCTTCCAGGGTGCGGGCTGTGGCAACGACGCTCTTTGGATGGAGGACTGGCAACGGGATTTGTTGCTCAACGGCCTGATGTACGTCCTGCTTCAGGGCCGAATCGACGAGCTCGAGGGGCAATTGCCGACGGAGCCGGAGCCGGGTTCGCCCGTGCCCGGGCCCGAAGGTCCCCAGGGTCCGCAAGGCGAGCCGGGCCCCGCCGGTCCGCCGGGACCAGCGGGCGCACGAGGTGAGCCCGGCGAGCGCGGACCCGCGGGCCCCAAGGGCGACACGGGCCCGGCGGGTCCGGCAGGCCCAGGCGGCGCGAGCGGTCCCGCTGGTCCAGCCGGCCCGCAAGGCGATCCTGCGGAGCAATTCTTCGACTTGTTCATCGACGATTTCTTCACCTACGCCGATCACATCCCCGGCGAACTCGACGTGAACATCGTGGCTATTCGCGAGCCGGCGCTCGGCGCGCCCAACGACCAGATCGGCGACGCCGGCGCGATCGCTTTTCGTTTCGAGGTCCCCGAGGTCTACGAACCTGGCGAAGAACTGACCATGCGCCTGTTGTTCTACCGTACGGGAGAGGTCAACCCCGGAGAGTGCTTGATCTTCACGCTCGACGCCTTGCGGCTGCAAAACGGCGCCGACGCTGACCCCTACGGCGAGCATCTTTGGATCCGCGTCGACGCTCCGGACAAACCCGCCGCGCAGAAAACGGCCGCGGAAGTCTTGCTCGGCGGCGGGGAGCCGGGCGTCTATATGGTCGTGGACCTCCCCATCCATGCCGCCGCCGGGCTCGGCTTTCCCAATGACCTGGCGACTTCCGAACTCGTCGCTTTCGAGTTCGCCACCGCCGTCAAGCCCGACCTGAGCTCGTGGGACGACGGCGGGCGCTACGAGCTGCTGGGCGTGGAGGTCTTCGAGTCCACGGCGGGCGAGGTCCTCGGCGCGACCATCTTCGACAGCGCCGCCGCCCTGACCTGCGGCGTCGATTAACGTCGAACCGTAGGTCCGGGCAGCCCAGGGCCTGGCCATCCCGCGATTGGATCGCCGCGCGGTTCACCGCTACGATTCGCCTTTCGCACACGAGTCCCATGCGTTCGGGGCAGTTCAGCCCCGGACGCGGCACGTGCGTTAGAATCCTATGCGGTGGTGGTCACGGATCGTCGTCGAACACCCCTGGATGTGGATCACGGCCTGGGTGATCGCGGCCGGCGCAGTTTGGCTTCCCGCGCCGCGCATTCCCACGCTTCTCCAGGATGATGCACACGGGTTCCTTCCCCCGGACAGCCCGTCGCAGCGCGCCGCGGCGATCCTGCGCCGCGAGTTTCCCGACGCCGCGCCCGTCAGCCGCGCCGTCGTCGTCGCCGCCAGAGACGCCGGCCTGACCTCGGACGACAAGTCCTATCTTGCCGCGGTCGCGAGGACGCTGGCAGCCCGCAGCGATGATCTCGGCTGGCGGGTTCGTGCCGCGGCGCTTTCACCGTACTTGCAGCGGATTCTCGAAAGCCCCGACGCAGCGGCTGCGGTCATCGCCGTTGACCTGCCCGCGGAAATGCTCACCCAAAGCTCCGTCCGAAGGGTGCGAGAGATTCAGGGGGCCCTCGCGGCGCACCCGGTCCCGGCGGGCTTGCAGGTCGAAATCACGGGGGCCGCGGCCATGGCCGAATTGCTCGACGCCAACGCCAAGCGCGACGTCGATCGCACCACGCTCTGGGCCTTCGCGGCCGTCGCCGTGATCCTGCTCTTCATCTACCGCTCGCCCATCGCCATGCTCCTGCCTCTGGTGAGCATCGCCTTGGCGCTGATGGTCGCCTTGGGCGCCGTGGGCTGGGCGGCGTCGTGGGGTTGGCCGCTCAACGGCCTCATCGAGATGTTCATGATCGTGCTCGTGGTCGGCGCGGGCGTCGACTATTGCCTCTTCTTGTTTGCCAGGTTCCGCGAGGAACTGGCACTCTGCGGCGAGGGGCGACTGGCGGTCGAACGGGCGCTGATCCATGCCGGACCGGCGGTCCTCGCCAGCGCCGGCACGGTCGCCGCGGGGCTGACTACGCTGGTGATGGCCCGTAACCGCGACCTGTACACCTCCGGTCCCACGATCGCCTTCGCCGTTGCCTTGGCCACTTTTGCGGTACTGAGTCTGACGCCAGCATTGATGCGCATCGCCGGCATCCGCCTGATTCGACTCCGAGCTTCGACGCACCCGGTCCGGCGGCCCGACAAGGACGGCGTGCTCTGGCGATGGGCGGCGCGAGTGACCACGCGCTTTCCCGCCGCGGTCGCGCTGGGCGCGCTTGCGGTCCTCACGCCGGCGGCCATTCTCGGCCAAACCGTCCCCTCCCTGTACGACACTTACGAGGAATACCCCGCGGCCTCCTCCTTCGTTCGCGGGGCGCGGCTCTACCAGAAACACTTCTTCGACTCCCGCGGCGTCAGCGAAATGACCGTGCTCGTGTCGTCGGGAATCGTGGCGTACGAAGCGCCTGGCCGCGCGCCTCTGCGAAAGATGCTCGACGAGCTTGCCGCCTCGCTGCTGCGGGAGTTCCCCGTGGCCTATCAGCGCGACCTGCGCGACCCCCTGGGTCTTGGGCGCGACGAGAATCAGGCCGATTCGGCCGCTGACGCCGTCCTGGGACTCTCGCTCTTATCCGACCTCATCGCCCAGGCCTATGTCGGAAAGAGCGGCACGGTCACGCGGATCGACCTCGGCGTGTTCACGGAGCCGCGCAGCGTGGAGGCCATGCAACTGGTCAAGCGAATCCGTACCTCTATCGAGGGCTTCCTGTCGACTCGCGACGTGCCGTTGGATCGCGACGCGGCGGCGCCGTTCAGCGTCGACGTCGCGGGTGAGGCGGCCGTGTACGCCGACATGCGCGACGTCCGCTCGCGCGACTTTCGCATCGTCGCCTTCGCCGCGTCCGTCGCCATCTACGCCATCCTCGTCGCCCTGATTCGCGCCCCCGTGCAGGCCGTCGTGCTCCTTCTGGCCACGTTCATCACCTACCTGGCGACCTACGGGGCGACGTTCGCGATCGTCCACAGCGTCTACGGCTTGAAGGGGCTGAGCTGGCAGGTCAATTTCCTGTTGTTCATCATCATCATGAGCTTGGGCCAGGACTACAACATTTTCGTGGTCGCGCGGATTCGCGAGGAGCTTTCCCGCGCCGCCCCGCGCCAAGCCATCGCCGCCGCCATCCGTCGCACGGGAAAGGTGGTGAGCAGTTGCGGCATCATCATGGCCGCCACTTTCGCTTCGATGTTCTCCGGCTCGCTGCTGGTCCTCAAGGAGTTCGCCATCGCCCTCCCCCTGGGCATCCTCATCGACACCTTCATCGTCCGCCCGCTGCTGGTACCGGCTTTGATCCTGCTCCTTGCCGAACGAAAGAGAGTGTAGGGTCAGCGCGTCCTTACGATCCTTCGGACCTGGCGGCACTCTGGTTCCGCGTCACCGAAAAGCCGAGTGTCTTTACAAAGCACTGGGCGTATAATGAGATGCACTGATGCGGGTGCTTCGCGATTTTCGCGGGATGCCGGTTCGCCTCTCCGACGAGCGCCTGGTGCATATACTTGAGCATCCGGAAATGGAAGGACTCGAGGCGGCGATCGCGGAGACCTTGGCGAAACCAGAATGCGTCATCCAGTCCTTGAGCGATGAACGCGCGCGGCTGTATTATCGCTACTACCTGGGAACGCGAGTCGGCGACAAGTTTCTGTGCGTTGTCGTGAAGCTGACGGACGGCGATGCGTTCGTGTTGACGGCCTACCTGACCGATCGAGTGAAGCGAGGAACGTTGGTATGGAGCGCAAAACCGTAAGAGTCTGGTACGATGCGGAGGGGGACTACCTCGAGGTCCTGTTTGACCGTAAGGAAGGCTACTTTCGCGAAACTGAGAACGACCATGTGATGGAAAAGGTGGATAACCAGGGCAACATCCTGGGGTTCTCGGTGCTCAAAGTCAGCGCTCTGAAGGAGCGGCCGCTCGAGGTCGCGCTAAGCTGATTCTTCGATACGTCGCCCCGGTGTGCTAGTGCTGTGTCAGCAGTACTCGGCGGCTGCTACGCCCGATAGAAGACCATCGAATGCCTGACAAGCCACGATTGCTCGACGTGGTCGCACTCACCATCGACCTGCCGCAGCACGGCCTCGTCCGCGGCCAAGTAGGCACCATCGTCGAGCTGCTCAGCAACGATGCCTACGAGGTTGAATTCAGCGACGACGAAGGTCGCACTTACGCCACACTTACCCTGAGCCCAAGCCAGTTCCTGCTCCTGCACCATCGCCCCATGATGGTTGCATGAGGCCTCCCGCCTCGTTTCGCCCACTGATCCCTCTCCTCGTCGAACGGAAAAGCCCTCCCCGCCCACATGGGAGACGTGTTAGGGGGTGAGGGCAATTGTCCTCAGGGCAGGCCGTCTTGGGCCGCCTCGCCAGATGGCCAGGCCCCGCTCTGAGGCAGCTGAATTGCCAGCACCGCCCTCGGGGTGAGAATAGCAAGCCATGGCGCAATACCACGGCGAAGGTCACGGGGCTCGTGGCTGCGGCCACGTCGTCCTGGGCCTATGTGTTTGCCTCTCGAATAGTTGTGTCATTACCTTTTCTCCTTGTGACTCGCCCGTCGTGGAGCAGTGCAATACCGACGAAGAATGTGGCGATGGCGTGTTCTGCAATGGGCCGGAGCTGTGCGTCGGATGCGCATGTGTTCCAGGAGAGCCGCCTTGTGAGACTACGAATGGCTGCGTCCCATGTATGGAGGAATCGCACATCTGCTTGCCCACGTGCAGCAACGATATCGATTGTGATGATAGAGTGTTTTGCAACGGATTCGAGCACTGTGACGGCTGCTTTTGTGTGCCCGGTAGCCGACCATGTGGGGACGTCGTAGATGGGTGTGATCCGTGTATCGAGGCGCTGTTGGGATGCAATGAGCCCTGCGACGGCGATGAAGATTGCGGCGACGGCCTGTTTTGTAACGGAGTAGAGACATGCAACCGTTGTGGTGGATGTTCCGCCGGGCTTGCTCCTTGCGACGACGACATGCTATGTGACGAGGGCGCTCAATCTTGCAGAGAGCCATGCGCAGTTGGGGCGGACAACTTCATGCTGACCTCGCTGATCCCTGCCGGCTATGAAGGCCCCACCTTGGCGGAGTCATTCGGCGGTGCGCCGGAGCAGATCATCGCAGTGGACGTGTCGCTGGACGGTGCAGTGGATCTCCTTATTGCAAATGGAGAGTTCTATCTCGACGGACCTCCCCGTCCCCAACACTTGTCCGTCCTTACCAACAATGGTGACGCAACGTTCGCGCCCATCGTGGACTTTCCGCTGCCTGCTTTTCCGAACAACCCTGAATCAAATGCAGGAATCGCATTCATCAACGCGGCTGACATTGATGACGACAACGACGTGGATGTAGTCGCGACCGCCGGCTGGAACTATGTGCTCCTGCTGTTTAATGACGGACAGGGAGGTTTTTCGCGAACGTTGTGGCTTGAGTTGGAGCCCGGCCTCGTGCCGACCGGTGCCGAAACCGGCGACCTCAATAGCGACGGAGTGGTAGACCTAGTCACCGTGAACGATGGACCCGCAGACGTATCGGTTTTCATCGGGGTAGGCGATGGCTCATTCGTCCACCGAGAAGATCTGGGGATTGCTGAGACGGGGCCTGCATATCGACTGGGCGCCGTCTTGGGAGACCTCGACGCAGACCGTGCCCTAGATATTGCCGTGCTCCATCCACAAGATTCTTTCATCGAAGTATTCTGGAACGCCAGCAACGCTGAGTTTGAGGCAGTCCGCTTTGCCGATATCGATGGCTCGTCGCTTACACACTGTGACGTCGACAACGATGGTGATGAAGATCTGGTGGTCGCGGATCGTTGGTCTAACCGCGCACACATCCTCCTCAACCGTTCAGAGAGACAATTCGCACAGGGCCAATCCTATTCCACAGGCGACGGACCGTGGTCGGTCGTCTGCGCGGATCTCGACGGAGATTCGAATCGAGACTTGATTCTTCCTTTGCTTCTCGACCGAGGGCTTACGGTTCTATTCAACTCCGGCAAAGGCCTGTTTGATTGCCGCGTGGATCGGGCCTTTCCCGTGAGCTCGTTTCCCGTCTCCGCGCAAGTCGCCGATTTCGACAACGACGCTGATGCTGATATCGGTGTGGTGATTGCAGAGCACGACGGCCTCACGTATTTCGCAGGAATACTGGAAAACCGGGACTCCGATTAGTCGGCATTGCCGAGTCCATCACCCTTGGCCGCTCGCCCGCAAGGACAGAGAGGGTCCCCACGCAGCCCGTGGAATGGGAAACGTAAGCACGGTGGTGGCCAGGGGTTACGTTTCCCCTGGTTCCCAGGATGAAGCCAATCCCCTCCGACGCCGCGGCTCTCGCGGGAATCCATCTATGGCGTGCCGTTTTGACACTTTTGTACGGTTAATCGTCCCAAGTTCTTTACCTTTGAAGCGAATGCCCTATGCTGTCGGTGCCGTTCATGCGAGCGGCCTTCCAGTTCGAGGCACTTATGCGAGGAGATTCTCAGATGAGGGTTGGGCGATTCGGTCTGGCGACTCTTGGTTTCTTGACTTTGTTCTTCATCGGTTGTTCGCAGCGCGATCACGCGGGTGCGGGCGCGACGACGACCGCGGCGCCGCGTTCGAAGTCTTCCGCGGCGGCGCAGAAAAGCTCAAACGATCTGATCGCCCGCGAGGTGCTCTTCGGCAACCCCGATCGCGCCGGGCCGCAGGTCAGCGCTGACGGCAAGCGGCTGGCGTTTTTGGCGCCCTCCAGCGGCGTGCTCAACGTGTGGATCGCGCCCATCGACAACCCCGCCGCCGCCCAGGTCGTCACCAAGGACACCAAGCGCGGCATTCGCCGGTACTTCTGGGCCTACACCAATCAGCACATCATCTACATGCAGGACAAGGGCGGCGACGAGAACTGGCGCGTCTACAGCGTGGACCTCGCCAACAACAACGCCGAGAAGGACCTCACCCCCTTCGACAAGGTGAACGCCCGCATCGAGGAGGTCAGCCACAAGTTCCCCGATGAGATCATCGTCGGGCTCAACAATCGCGACGCGAAGTTCCACGACCTCCATCGCGTGAACATCCGCACGGGTCAGATGACCCAGCTCGCGCAGAACAACGACGGCTTCGCGGGCTTCCTCTCCGACGACGACTACAAGGTGCGCTTCGCGACGAAGATGACGCCCGATGGAGGCAGCGAAATCCTGCAGGCCGCCGAGGGCGGGCAGTGGTCGCCGTATCTTAAGATCGAGATGGAAGACAGTATGACCACCGGCCCGCGGGGCTTCGACAAGGCCGGCACTTCGCTGTACTTCGTGGACAGCCGCAACCGTAACACCGCCGCCCTCACCTCCTTCGACATCGCCACCAAGAAGCAAACCACCATCGGCGAAGACGCCAAGGCCGATATCGGCGGTCTCGTGGTTCACCCCACGGAGAAGAATATCCAGGCCTATTCCGCCAACTATCTGCGGAACGAGTGGCGCGTGGTGGACAAGTCCATCCAAGGCGACTTCGACTATCTGCGCGGCGTCGCGGAGGGCGAATTCATCGTCGGCAGCCGTTCGCTCGACGACAAGAAATGGATCGTCACTTACGTGATGGACAACGGCCCGGTCCGCTACTACGTCTACGACCGGCCCACCAAGAAGGCGACGTTCCTGTTCACCAACAACCAAGACCTCGAGCGGGCCACCCTGACCAAGATGACGCCGGTCATCATCAAGTCCCGCGACGGGATGGACCTCATCAGCTACCTGACCCTGCCGCCGTCGGAGCGCGTTTCCGGCAGCACGCCGTGTCCCTCCAAGCCGCTGCCCATGGTGCTCAACGTCCACGGTGGGCCGTGGGGCCGCGACGTCTGGGGCTACAACCCCACGCACCAGTGGCTGGCCAACCGCGGCTACGCCGTGCTCAGCGTGAACTTCCGCGGCTCCACCGGCTTCGGCAAGAACTTCATCAACGCCAGCAACCTCGAATGGGCCGGCAAGATGCACGACGACCTCATCGACGCGGTCAACTGGGCCAAGAAGGAGAAGATCGCCGACCCCAACAGGATCGCCATCATGGGGGGCAGCTACGGCGGTTACGCCACGCTCGTGGGCCTGACTTTTACGCCCGACACGTTCGCCTGCGGCGTGGACATCGTCGGCCCGTCGAACATCGTCACCCTGTTGAGCACCATTCCGCCCTATTGGGCGCCGATGATCCAGATGTGGAAGCATCGCGTGGGCGACCATCAGACGGAAGAGGGCAAGTCCTTCCTCAATCAGCGCTCGCCGCTGACCTTCGTCGATCGCATCAAGAAGCCCTTGCTCATCGGCCAGGGCGCCAATGACCCGCGGGTCAAGCAGAGCGAGTCCGACCAGATCGTGAAGGCCATGCAGGACAAGAAGATCCCCGTGACCTACGTGGTGTTCCCCGACGAGGGCCACGGCTTCGCCCGGCCGGAAAACCGGATGTCCTTCAACGCCGTAACCGAGGCCTTCTTGGCCCAGCACCTGGGCGGTCGCTTCGAGCCCATCGGCAGCGATTTCACGGGCGCGTCGATTACCGTGCCCACCGGCGCCCAAGGCGTCCCCGGCGTCGCCGAGGCCCTCAGCGCAGCGCCCAAGACCAGCGGCTGACATAGATCGAATTGTGGCGTCGGGTTTCGTTTCCGGCGCGTGGCAGCGAGTGACGTACATAGCGCCGCCCTCAACGGGGCGGCGCTTTTTTTTAACCCACTGGCGCGTCGCCCGTCAGCGCATTTGCGGTTCATTCCCACTCGATCGTTGCCGGCGGCTTGGAGGAAACATCGTAGACCACGCGATTGACGCCTGGAACTTCGTTGATGACCCGGTTGGAAATACGGGCGAGGAGTTCATAGTCGACGTGTACCCAGTCGGCGGTCATGAAGTCGGCGGATTCGACCATACGCAGGGCGATGACGTGCTGATCGGCGTAACTGCGCTCGTCGCCCATCACCCCAACGGTGCTGATTGGTGCGAGCACGGCGAACGCCTGGGCGATCTTGTTGTACCCGCCGGCGGCGCGGATTTCCTCGATGAGGATGTCGTCGGCCGCACGCACCAGCGCCAGCCGCCCGCGCGTGATGGGCCCGATGATCCGCACGGCCAGTCCCGGTCCCGGAAAGGGATGACGCCAGACGATCTCCTCCGGCAATCCCAGGTGTTCGCCCACCCGACGCACTTCGTCCTTGAACAGATCACGGAGCGGCTCGACCAGCTCGAAGCCCAGCTCCGCGGGCAGCCCGCCGACGTTGTGGTGAATCTTGATGTTGGCCGCCTGCCCGCCGACGCTGTGCCCGGACTCGATCACATCAGGATAGAGCGTGCCTTGGCAGAGAAAACGGGCGTCTTTGAATTGTCTGGCCTCGGCCTTGAAGACGTCGATGAACTCGTGCCCGATGCGGCGGCGCTTTTCCTGCGGGTCGGTGACGCCTTCGAGGCGCTTCAGAAATCGATCCGCCGCGTCCACCACGCGAAGATCGATCTTGAAATGCCGGCGGAACGTGGACTCCACCATGTCCGCCTCGCCGCTACGCATCAGGCCGTTGTCCACAAAGATGCACGTGAGCCGATCGCCGATGGCCTCGTGAACCAGCGCCGCCGCCACGCTGCTGTCTACCCCGCCTGACAGTCCGCAGATGACGCGAGCGGAGGGACCCACCCGCTTGCGGATGGCCTCGACGCTGTCCTTGATGACGTTGCCGACCTGCCAGTCGCCCTTGCAACCGCAAATCTCATACAGAAAGTTGCGGATGATCTGCGCTCCACACGGCGTGTGCGTCACCTCGGCGTGGAACTGCACGCCGTAGATCGGCTTGGTCCGGTGTTTGACCGCGGCAATGGGGCAGTTCGCGGTTCGGGCGAGCGAAACGAAATCGCTGGAGATTTCCTTGACGATATCGCCGTGACTCATCCACACCGAGGTGCGCTCGGGCACGTGGGCGAGCAGCGTGTTGGGATGGGTGACTTCGAGCTGCGTCCTTCCGAACTCCCGCGCCGTGCCCGGCTTGACTTCCCCGCCGAGCATGTGGCACGCGAGTTGCAACCCGTAGCAGATGCCCAGGAGGGGCAGCCCGGACTCCAGCACCTCCGCGCGGGACTTTGGGGCTCCCGGCGCGTACACGCTGGTCGGTCCGCCAGAGAAGATGAGTCCGACCGCGTTGTGAGCCCGAAGCTGTTCCAGGGTGACATCGGGCGGCACGATCACGCTATGGACCTGGTTCTCGCGAACCCGGCGGGCGATGAGTTGGGCGTATTGGCCCCCAAAGTCCAGAATCACGATGGTCGCGGGGTTCATCGAAGCTCCGTCAAAAATGCATGTTCAATCGGAAGAACAGCTTTTCAAACAGCCATTCCAGCCCGAACCACCAGCCGGCGGCCGCGCCGGCGGCAATCACCGGAGCGCCCAGCAGAAAAAACGCCATCACCCGCATCCGCGTGGCTTGAGGGGCCGTGGACCCCAACCGGACCAGCCAGATCCACCAGAACACGGCCGACAACGCCGCGATCGTACCCGCAAGCATACGCACCGTGTGATCGGCCGGAGTCCATGACCAGCGCACCACTTCTCCCACCCAAGCGAATGGCCGCAGCAGGCACAGCGCCGCCCCCATCAACGCCGGAACGCCCCATGCCGCGCTGTAGAGCAGCGCGGCGCTCATCCGCCTTTCGCCACGATACGGTCGCTGGTGGGAAAGCCCGATGCCCGCCCCAACGACGTGTCTCAAAACCCACAGGATCAGCAAGCCACTCAGTCCGGCGATCACCGCGCCGATCATCGCCTGCGCTGGGTTCCACCAAAGATCGGCGGCGAAGCCGGGCACGGACGATCGAGAGGATTCTCCCACGAGGAGCCAGCCGCGCCCCGCCGGCTTGACTTCCCCTCCGGCGCGAAGCACGCGAAACCACCCGACGCGCGTGCCCTGAGAGACGGTCATGCCCAGCGCCAGGAGAAGCGAAGTGTGCAGGGCGAACGTCCGCGACGCCGCAGACGAGCGCATGAGGGCGAGGTGTTTGAGTCGCTCGGTGCTCGCGGACCAAACCCAGCGGCACATCGCCCACCAGCCGGCCTCGCCGTCGGCGTAGGCCTTGGCGTATGGGGTCACGTCGGCGCCGGTGATGCGTTCATCGCCGGTTACGGGAAGGGGAAACTTGCACAGGGGACATCGTGCCGCCCCGGGGGCGTCGATGCGCTGCCCGCAGGCCGGGCAGCGAACAACCGTCGCATCTGTCTGCGCTGCCGCGGTCATCCTCCTTCCGAAGAGTGTTCGTGACCGCCGGGCGTCGCTTGATCGTTGGGCGGATGGCAAAGCCGCTCCGCGTCGTGATCATATCCAAAGGCCTGACGGCTCAGCCGCCCGTCACTGCCCATAACCGTCCACGGCGGCGTGACCACCGCGCTGACCGGGAGTGCGATCGCATTGACCAGGAACCGAACTCGCCAATAGAACATTTGCAGATAGTCCTCGCCGGTCCAAGCAAACTGCCCGTCCTCGCTTCCCTTGTCCTCGAAGGGGTCCTCGAAATACAGTGGGGCGTGGGCGACTGTCCCGCTTTCCGCGTGACGCTCAGTGGGAGCGTGGCCGCGGGTTCGAATGACAGGCGTTACTTCGGCGGCCCGCGCCCCCTCAACTGATGCCGTCGTCGCGTGCACCGGATGGACGACGAATTCGTCGTGGAACGGACAGACCAGCGGTCCGCAGCCCGCGAGAAAAACAGGGACACACAGCAGAGTCCCTCCGTGGCTCCGTCGCTTCGTGGCTTCGTGGCTACTCGTTTCGATATTCAAACGCATAATTCGGCGACTCCTTCGTAATCACTACATCGTGCGGATGCGATTCGACCACGCCGGCGGTCGTCACGCGGACAAACCTCGCCTCAGCCCGAAGCTCCTCAACGTTTCGGGCCCCGCAATACCCCATCCCCGCGCGAAGCCCGCCCACCAGTTGATACACGAAATCGGCCAGCGGTCCACGAAACGGCACTCGCCCCTCGACGCCTTCGGGCACCAGCTTTCCCTTGCCCACGGCCGCGGACTGCCCATAACGCTCCGCGGAGCCTTTGACCATCGCCCCCAGCGAGCCCATGCCGCGATACTCCTTGAACCGGCGGCCCTTCCAGGTCACGGTCTCGCCCGGAGATTCTTCCAAACCGGCGAAGAGCGACCCGATCATCACGCAGTGCGCTCCGCCCGCCAATGCCTTGGAGATATCACCCGAATGGCGAATGCCGCCGTCCGCGATCACCGGTACGCCCGCGGGACCCGCCACGGACGCGACGTTCATGATCGCCGTGAACTGCGGCACGCCGACGCCCGACACGACGCGCGTCGTGCAGATGCTTCCCGGCCCGATGCCGACCTTCAAGCCGTCCACCCCGGCCTCGATCAAGTCCTTCGCCGCCTCACCCGTGGCGATATTGCCGGCGATGATCTGGATGTTGTGCCGCTTGCGCAGTTCGCGGACCGTGTCGATCACGTTGTCGCTGTGCCCATGCGCAGTGTCCACCACCACGACGTCGACGTCGTTTTCGATCAACGCCGCCACGCGGTCGTACTCGTGGACCCCGACCGCGGCCCCGACCCGCAACCGCCCGCGAGCGTCCTTGCAACTCCCCGGATAATGCCTGCTCCGCTCGATGTCCCGCATGGTGATCAAACCGGCGATGCGGTTGCCCTTGTCCACCAGGAGCAGTTTTTCCACCTTGGCGCGATTGAGGATCTTGGCGGCGTCCTCGAGCGTCGTGTCCGGCGGGCCGGTGACCAGGTTTCGCGAGGTCATCACGTCGCGGATGCGCAGATCATCACGATCGAGGAACTTCATGTCCCGGCTGGTGATGATCCCCACGAGCCGGCCGCCCTCCTCCACGATGGGGACGCCGGAGATGTTGTGCAGGCCCATCACTTCTTTGGCCCGCGAGACCGGCGCGTCCGGACCCAGCGTGACCGGATCGAGGATCACTCCGCTTTCGGAGCGTTTGACCTTGTGTACCTCGCGCGACTGAGCCTCAATCGAGAGGTTCTTGTGGATGATCCCGATGCCCCCTTCCTGGGCGAGGGCGATCGCCAGCCGCGACTCAGTCACTGTGTCCATCGCCGCGGACACCAGCGGGAGGTTCAGCCGGATGGCCCGCGTGAGCTGTGTGGAGACATCGATCTGGTCCGGCAGGATGGACGATCGCCGCGGGGTGATCAGGACATCATCGAAGGCCAGCGCATCGGGAATGGCGGGTGCTTTTGCGAGGCGAGAAGTCGTGTCGCCGGCGGCCATCGACGGGTACCTTTCCCCCTATCCTCGCTCTCATCTTGGAGAAAGGGCATGGGTGAGGAGTTACCTGGAAGTCTTCTTTATGGGACGACGCGGCGTTCGTCAAGGGCGCGAAAACAGCGACCCGCGCCGACGCATAGAATTGCAGATGATCGCGCGTGCGTTGGCCATCGGGTGCGTCGGATGGGTCCTTACTCTCGGAGGCTGTCGATCCGCCGCCCCGACGAGGAGCGCCGCCCCGATCGAGCCATCCGGCGGTTCCTTCACGCACACCGATGCTCCGTCGCCCGCGGAAGATTCCGAACACGCCGCCAACGCGGGACCGGTGCGCCGTGTTTATTCACAGGTCACTGCGGGCAAGTCAAAGGCGAAGTCCGTCGAATTCGTGCAAGTCGACGGTGCCGAAGGCCGTCTTGCGGGCACGTTGCTGGATCGAGCCAAACTGCCGGTTTCGCAGTACATGGACCGCCACTCGCAGCGCCCCACCCGACCGCAGCTCAACTGGCCGCACGGACGCCGGGCCGAGGCCTTCTTCATCGAATTCGATCCCCCGATGGAGGAGTGGCCGCAGGTGGTCCGTGAGGACCGCCCCACCGACCAGCACGCCGGCTTGATCGCCTTCGGTTCCGACGGCCTCCCCTTCACCCACGGTAAGGCCCGTCGCCGCGTCTGGCACGACGGCGTCGAAACTATCCGGACGCCCGCCGGCAAGTTCGCCGATTGCACCCGTCTTCGCGCCGAGACCGACCTTCGCTTCGGACGCTGGGCAAGCCTGCGCGTGCAGGAGACGGCCTGGGTCTCGCCGGACGCCGGCGTCGTCCGCCGAACGGAACGCATCACCGGCCACGCCATCTTCATCTTCCGCTTCGATTCCACCCACCGCTACGAACTGACGTCCCACGACCCTACCGCCTCGGCCCGATTGGTTCGTCATTCACCGAGCGACTCGGCCTCCCCCGTGGATAAGGGGGAATCGGGGGGGGGCGTTTCCGAGGAAGTATCGGCACGCAACTCCGCGCCAAAGCGCTGGTCGCGCTTGGCCATCCACATCGAACGCGCCGGCGCCCGCCCGCGCGTCGCAGGCCTGGCCGTGGACTGGCAATAGGTCCTTGTGCCACTGCAGCAGTTGCGGTTGCCCTTCGGCAGTTTGGAATTGGATCCCCACTCACGGGTCGCAAGGACCTCCTGCGTGTCGAGCACGAGGTATATTCAGAACCCATCCAGATTTGCGTCAACCTCGTAGCGGCTCAAACGGCGATCCAATTCCGCCTACCGTTAGGGAGCGGGACTAACGGGACGGTGACGGGCATGGCTGTTTTCGATGATGGAAACGGTCCTGCAATCAGGTTTAGCGCTCTATGTCGGCGGCAGTTTTACAACGGCCGGTGATGGCGAGTCTGCTGCATTGCGCGCTGGGCGTGTCCACCGTGAATTGCGCTGTTCGGCAATGCGCGAGAAGTCCCGTCCACATTGCGAGCGTCCAACTGCGTCATCGAGAATACCGGGGCATTTTGAGCCGGGCGAAGACGCTCTTACATGAATTGGTGCATTTTTGGCGAAATGGTAACGGCAACGTCGACGCGGTTGATTTCAGTTCCTGGAGGAGCTGTTTCGGTGGCCCCGGCGTTGCCGCAAATCCAGCCTGTGACAACTGCCCACTTCGCCCAGGAGATTGTCCCGGCTGGTAGTTGAATTTGAGCGGTTCTCCGTTTGACATTTCGCGTCTCCACCAGGCTACGCCGCCTGCGCTTCTCCTGCAATTGCCGTTGAGTCCAGGGCCGTGATGAGCTTGGCCATCAGCTCGTGCCCGCGCACGCGGCGGAACTGCTTCTCGGCGGCGAGCATTCCCGCGGCGATCCAGCGCAGCCGCATGTCCCCGGCCCGCCAGCGTTTGACGTTGTCGCTCACCTCGCCGGCCACGCTCAAGGCGCTCTCGATGAGATTGGTGCTCTGGGAGCTCCGGGCGAAGCGGCTCGGGAAGTCCCAGGCGATGCAGCGTCAGGGTCTCCTCCAGCCCCTCCGCAAAGAGGCCGCCGCGGAGGGGTTGATCCCTTCGAGCCACGCTGCGGTCTTCTCTAATTGCGCCTTGGCCTGCTCGTAGTCCTTCATCCCGTACGCCGCGCGCATGCGTTGATCCACGCTGCGCTGATATTCCTTCGGCAACAGCTCTACTCCCCCACCGAAGACGGCAGCTCGATGCCGACTCGCCCAGCCAGAACCTGTGACTTGTCCACCACCTGTGGAAGGCTGGTCTGCCTTCCTGAATTGCGATACCCTCTTGCCATAGCGGTTTCTCCTTCTTGCTTGAACAGAACTTGCGGAGCTTACCAGCGTGGCAGGCTCCGAAGGAGAACCGCTCTTTTTCAACTATTCACGGGACATGCTCACGGAAAGCGTCGCTACTGGACGAGTCCTTGCGATTGCCGCCTCCTGTTCGAGGCGCTCCAAGCGCTCCCTCAAGTCGGAAAGCTCCCGGGTCATGGCGGATAAGGCGGCCGCATCTTGGCTGCGTGTAAAGCGATCGAACAAGACGGAGATTCTGGCCCGGCGGGGGCCTTCGAGTTGGGCATCCCCTTCACTCCAACGCACGCTTTCGGCCGCACGGGCCACGATGTGCCCGACAGGGAATCGAACCGGATCGTCCTTCATCGCGCAACCCGGAACGTGGGAGGCAATCAAGAGATCACCGGGAAGAATGTCTTGTCCGGAGTCCACCACCCACAACTCCCCATTGCCCACGGACATGATCTGGTGTTGGTCTGTCGTACCGGGCAACTCGCTTACAACAAGCGGGGCTAAATAGGCCCCGAGGCAGGCGGGATCATTGGGCATGGTCGTTTCCGCCACGCCATAGATCACTTCTGAATCTTCAGCCGAACGTCGGTTCTGTCCGGTCATAGTGACCAGTGCGCCGCGGTCGAGCGGATGCGGCATCCAAGCCCAGTGCGAGCCGGTGAATGCGCCGTACGACACGACGCTGCCCGTCACGGTGACGGCGCCGACGACGGAATCATCGCGCGCCCAGGCGAGCAGCTCGCCGTCGGAGCCGATCCGGTCGCACTTGATGGGGCGCGATGCACCGGCGCTATTCCGAACGTGCAATGCGGCATCGTTCGAGCCCGTGGAGCCGATGGCCAGGTTTCCGTTGGCGCTGATCACCGCCCGCGTGGCGTTGTTGCCGGTACGGAAATTCAGCCCACCCGCATTGGTGTAATACACGCCGCCGTGAATCGCACTGGCCGGCGAGCCGAACGAGACGCCGTGCTCGCTGGCGTCGGGGGCCATCAGGTTGATGTAGCAGCTGCTGTCATCCTCGATGAGTAACTCGGCATTGGCATGGGGACTCCCGCCGCTGCCGCCGTCGGAAACGTGCAAGCGCAGGTCTGGTCCCAAAGTGCCGATGCCAACGTTGCCGCCGTCTGCGTTGAGGATTAATGCGGCGGCGGCGCCGTTGTTGCGGGCCATGATCTCATTGTTGTCGATGCAGAGGTTGGCGCCGCCAATGCTGCCGGTAACGAGGAAGCCCCCGTCGGCCAGCGCGGCGTCCGTCCCGCCGGCGATGTGCAGCCGGGCCTCGGGCCCGGTAGTTCCGATTCCGACACGTCCGATACAGAGGTCATTCGACAGATCGACGCATACTGAGTCCCAAGAATTGCTACAGCAGAACGGGTCGACCGCGCATACGAGATTCTCGCAGCCTGGATCGCTGCAACCGGGTGCTGCATGGCCCGTGAAGCAGGTACTGTCGCCGGGCACGTACACGTTGAGGACCCCGGGGTCGCCTACGGTCAGACTGGCATCAGGGGCGGTATTGCCAACGCCGACATGACCGCCGCCAGACGCGACGACGACGTTGCCCGTCGTGTTGTTGTTGATAAACAGGCCTCCGGGATTCAAGGAGTCCACCTCGTTTCCGTCCAGGAGCAGAGTCTGGCTGCCGGAGCCGACGCTGAGCGCCGCGGTCGTGCCGTTGTTGTCGGGTCCGTCGAAGCGCGCGGCGTGGCCCGTGCCGTTGTTGGTAATGCTCAGTGCGGCTGAGGCGCTGCTGATCGATTCGCTCAGTGGCAGACGGATTCCGAGGGCGTAGGGCGTGCCGGTCAGCTCCCGTCGCGGCGTGAGCAGGGTGTAGGGATTGCCCACCGGTTCACCGCCGGGATGCACACCGATGTCCAGCCATCGAGCGTTACCGTTGTATTGGCTGCCAAAATCGAGGCTGATCGTGAACAAGCCGTTCGTCACCGAGACATTGTCAAACACCTGCGTGGGGCCGACCTGGACGCCGGGTGGAGTCGTGGGCGCGGTGAAGAGCCTGAACTGCAGATCAAATAAACCAGTCGCCGGCGCTCCAGCCTCGACCAGGCGGCCCTGGTAGGTGAAGGCGCTGCTCACCGGTCCTTGAGCTTGCGCTGCCGACAGCGCAGTCAACCACGAAACCAATGCCAGGGCGCTTGCCCGCCGGCTAAGTTTCGGCTGGCGGGGAAACATCTGGCACGACTCAAGTAAATTGAGAAACAACATGGAATCCTCCCTCCGCGATCCATGGGATCATGTGTCATCCCTTCGGGCGATTAAACTATTCCCGACAAAGGCCGCTCCTCATCCCCTGATGATGAAAGGCCCTTTGAGGGGCCAGACTTTATTCGATATTCTAGCCGCAGAAGCAAGGATTTAGTACGGTTTTCCGTTGGCCATTCCAAGCGTTCAATGGTTTGGTTACCCAAACAGGTAGTTCGCAGTTTCGAAGACAGTCAGTTCGCGTAAGCGCGAACTGGCTTATCGGTCCTGATCTGGCTCTCAAATCCCTCCTCATGCTTGGCCAAAGCCAGCTACGTAAGGCCGGTCATTTCCCGAAGAGCGTGAACCTTCAGCGCGACTGCTTGCCCCCGTCCTTTGGTTTCCAGATCGCCATGATGCACCTCTTCCCCGTCCAGCAGGACGGCAGGATGCCCTTGCGGATCGCCGAGATCGGATGACTAACGCGGCGGCGTGTCAAGGGTCGCCACCCCCTCTGGCCGCCCCAAAAACAGGGTGATCGGTCCATTTCTTTTTTTCATAGATCACCCCGCGCGTTATTGGAGTAGATGAAGGGCGTGCCACTGCCGTGTCGGCAGTGCGGTTGCCCTGCGCGCGGCAATCAGAACCGCGACAGCCCTGGAGCGGGCAGCCTGCAAAAAAACGCCCCTACCAAACGAAGCCGATCGCAAAACGCGCAACCGCTTGCGGGAACACGAGTTACGCTGAGATGCACCACCGCAAAACGAACCCGATTCAAACCCGATTCGCCCACCGGCCGCCCATGCCCTTGCGGTTTTTTGGCAGTGCGACCGGCCGAGACGCAGGACCAGTTGATCTTTCCCCCAGATGCCTCAAGGATGCACGCCTCATGAGGGTCGGCACGCTGAAAGGCGGTCACGATCAACGTCCGTTTGCTCCCTGGGCGGCGATCCTCTTTGCCTCGGCCGTAGCAGCCCCGGTCGCGGCGCAGGTTCGCGAGACACGCGAGCCGGAATCTTTTGTTAATCAGCAGCGCGCTGCTGACGAGCTACTCCGTCGCGAGCTCGACGCCCAGATGGGCGCGCTCGGCAAGGCGGCCTTCGACTGGGGCGGCTGGTACAGCCTGAACCTGTTCCTCTTCGACGACGGCGTGGAGAGCTCGCGCACCCTCCGCCGTCATGACTTGCGGCTGTGGGGCCGCCTCACCCTTGAAGAGGGGGCTCACGAGTTCTATGTCCGCACGCGGCTGGGGCTCGTGGATTGGAACCACGGCGACTCCTACGACGGCAACGAGGACGACATCGAGGGCCCCAACCTCGAACGTGGCATCTACCGTTTCGATCTTCGCAAGGCGCTGAGCGCTGCGGGCTCGCCGGCGCTGCCCGACGACTTCAACCTGATCACCACCGCCGGTCGCGACCTGGTCATGTTCGGCACGGGCCTGACTCTATCCACTCCGCTGGACCACGTGTCGCTGGCAGGCACATACCGCGACTTCGAGCTTACGACCCTCGCGGGCAAGACCGTGGGCAGCACGGATGACTTCGACCTCTCCCGCACGGCCACCCGCACCCGCCGCAATTTCCTCGGCGCGGAGCTTCGCTACCTGGGCTCCGAGCGCCACGATCCCTTCGCCTACGTCCTCTGGCAGCGCGACCACAACCGCGAGGAGTTCCGACGCCCCTTCCAGCGCTACGATTACGACTCGTTTTATTTCGGCCTGGGGGCGATCGGCGAGCTGACCCCGCACCTGCACTACGAAACGGAATGGGTCTACGAGGAAGGCCGCAGCTACGGCCACCGGCGGTTCCTCAAGACCAACGAAGTCGAGGCCTGGGCCTGGCGAAATGAGCTGGAATACCTCTTTCCCGGCGAGCATAATGCCCGCACATCGATCGAGTACCTCTTCGGCAGCGGCGATCCCGACCGGCTCACCAGCCCCACGAACTCCTTCGGCGGCAATCGCTTCGATTTCTCCGACAACAGCTTCATCGGCTTCGGGTTTCAGGACACCGGCCTGTCCTTCGCCCCGCGCTATTCCAACCTGCACATGTGGCGGGCGGGAGGCTCGTTCTATCCCTGGCCGCGCCACGACGTCTTCGATCGCCTCGAAGTGGGCACAGACTGGTACCTTTATTGCAAGAACCACGGGTCGGGGGCGGTCTCCGACCCGACCGCCAACGTCCAATCCAACTACCTCGGCTGGGAGATGGATTACTATCTCAACTGGCGCGTGACCGTGGACCTCGCCTGGACCGCCCGCTTCGGGGCCTTCTTCCCCGGCGATGCCTTCGATGATCGCACGACGCGAACGTTCCTTCTTCTGGGAATGACGTGGAGCTTCTGATGGATTCTGTGCCCGCAATTCTTGCCGCGCTCCTGATGACGGCCGTTGGCTGTGTCGCGCCGCAGCGCACCTTCACGCCGCCCGCCGACCCCGCGACGCTCGACGACTCGGCCTTCCTTCATTACCTCGCCGCGGTGCCGACGGTGACCGTGGCGGAGGGCGCGCGGGCCGTGTTGCTGCTCACCGGGCCGACCGCGAACCAACCGAACTACGACGCTCAATATGACCGTCTCCGCCGGCTCAACGCCGTCCGCGACGAATGGAAGCTGACCCCCGACCAGACCTTGGACCATGGCACCTTGGCCTTCATGCTGACCGCGGTGTGCGAAACGCCGCGAGGGGTCAACGAGCGCCTGGCTGCCTGGACGGGCCTGGGAGACCGGCGATATGCCCAGAAGACGTGCATCGACCGAGGGCTGCTGCCCTACCGCCTTCCCCATGATCCCGTCACCGGCGGCGAGCTGGTCTCGGCCCTGCGAAAGGCCGAAACGCTCGCTTTGCGACCTCCACTCAGTGCGCCATAAGCTATTGTAAGGAAATGACTTACGACCATTTCGCATCCTCGCCGGCTGGGTGTTGCCTCTCTGTTCAGGTTGACGCCTTCCGAGCGCGCCGCCATGATCCGCGTTTTCAATAGACTCGTAGGAGGACGCTCGATTGTCGCTGCATCGAACCCACCGTAAGAAGTTGGATCGGCAGGAAGCTCGCGAGACCCAGGTCCGAAACCGGGTCTTCAAGGATCGCGAGCGGACCCGCCGTGATACCCGCATGTTGTCGCTGGTCCGTGCGGGAAAGCCGCCCTACTCGCCCGCCATCATGAGCTGGCTAAGCCGCCAGCTGGACAAGCCCTCGAGCAAGATCACCCCCAAGGACATCAAGACGATCCTGTCTTGATTCGCAGCGAATGGAAGCGCTCGGCCAAGCCCCGAGTGGATTTGTAGAAGTTGGAACGGCCGGTGTGGTCGCAAGCCCGCACCGGCCGGTGGATTCTTGGCCCGCTTTGGAGCGGCTCGCGCCTGCACCGGAACGTGCGGGTTAGTCTTTCGTCGGTTCGAGCTTCTTGTGGCTGACGTCGAGCATGAGCGTGCGCTCGGCGCCCTTGAGGGACCAGACGCGATGGTGCAGCGTCCCGTCCTGCTCGAAGTCGAGGCGCACGACGTGCCGGACGCACCGGTCGCCTTCGTAGCCCTTCAGGTCGAGTTGCAGGGCGCCCCCGTCGAGCACGGTCACGTCGCCCTCGCACACGCCGCCATGCTTCGATAGCGCGAGGCAGCGCAACACGCCGGCCCCGGTGTGGTGGAAGATGTATGCGTCGAGCAGGTGCGTGGGCTCGCCGCCCTTGGTCGGCGCGAGCACGCGTACGTAGATTCCGTCGGCGTACAGGACCCACTCGACGGTCGACTGGATGTGGAAGGCCTCTCCGCTGGCCCAGTCGCCCTTGGCCTCCCAGGTGTGGCCCAGGAGCGACGTGAGAGACCTCAGGTGCTCCGATGGCCTAGGCACCTCTTTTTCGACGGTGGGCTGGCGCGGCGCGGGTGGCCCCTTGGAACGGAAGTGATCCCACTCGTTCATCGGCTTGAGGCCGTCCGGGCCGGTCGCCTCCAACAGAATGTCGTGGTACTTGTCGGGGCCGTCGAAGGTCCATCGCAGGCCCAGCTTGCGGCGATGGCCAGTCTGGTAGAGGTCGAAGACGCCGTCCGCGGTCTCGCCCTCGAACTTGATCGTGCCTTCGGCCACGCCTCTCGCGTAAGGGCTCAGGCCCAGCAGGCAGACCTGCTTGCGACCCGGGTGCCAGTAGAAGACCTGCAACTCGCGCCACGGCTCGGGGACCACTTCCGACCCCGACCCATCGGTCATCACGCGCATCGAGTGCCGGCCTGGGCCCCAGTGCCAGGTGTCGAATGTGCTCGTCCCTCTCAGAGCCGTCATCCGCCACTCCCCGGGCACCATGCGCGCGAAACTCGCCATCGGGTCGGCGACCTTGGCGGGCGTAGACTCCTGCGGCGGTGCCGGCCAGGGTCCGTTCCGCGTCACATTGATGAAGGACTTTCCGTCAAAGCGAAACAGTCCGCCCGAGCAGCCGAACCAGAGCGTCCCGTCCTTGTCTTCGAACATGCTCTGCACATGGGTGCGGGTCAGGCCGCTGGACGGTCCGTACGCAGTGAACGACGTTCCGTCGTAGCGGCACGCGCCGGCGCCGAGCGTGGAGAACCATAGATCGCCCGCCTTGTCCTCCAGCACCCCGAAGACACGATCGTTGCTCAGCCCGTCCTTCGTCGTGAAGTGCTTGAACGAGGTTCCGTCGTATCGGCTCACTCCCGCGCCGTCGGTGCCCAGCCAGATGCGTCCGCCGCGGTCCGCGTACACGCACCGCACGGTATCGCCGGCCAGACCGTTCTTCGTGGTGTAGGTGGTGAACGACTTGCCGTCGTACTTGCGCGCTCCCTCACCGTCCGTGCCGAACCAGATGTTGCCTTGCTGGTCTTCCGCCATGCTCCAGACCACGGTCGGGTTGAACCGCGAAACGGGGTTCTCGACTTCGGCCCGTGGGATCGGAAAGGGGACGAATGACGCGCCGTCGAAACGAGAGACGCCGGCCTGTGTGCCGACCCAGATGGCGCCGGAACGGTCTCGCATCATGCTCCACACCTCGTTGTCGAAAAGGCCGTTCGCCAAGGTGTAGTTGGTGAATGCGCCGTCTTTGTAGCGACTGACTCCACCATCGGTGCCGAACCACATGGCGCCGTCCTCGTCCTGCAGAATTCCGCGAACGGCCCGGCCGCCGAATCCTTGCTCCACACTGAAGTACTTCAGGGACTTCCCGTCGTATCGACACACCCCGTCGCCATTGGTGCCGAACCAGAAATCACCTTCCCGGTCCTGAAAGACCTTGCGCACATACTCACTGATCTGTGCGGCCTGATCGTCTGGGGCGGGCGGTCCGAACAGACTCCCATCCTGCGCGGCGGCGGAGGCGAACAGCGCGGCGATGAGGGATAGGGCGATGAAGGTGTGACGGAGTCGCATGGTTTGGCGCGGTTGATGGGATGACAAGGCCAGTCTCCGAACTCGGTAATCCGTTCTAGACAACACAGCCTGACCACGTGTTCCGGTGTTGGAGTGGCTCATGGCCTCGGTCAAGGCGATGCTCCGATTTGCATCCTTCCGCTCGTTCATTTACCCAGATCCAACGCCAAAATCTCTTCATGGCTACGTGCAAAGAGACGCTGCCCGACAATCGTCGGGTTCGACCAGTTGGAGTGCTTCAGCAATCGGAATTTGGATTTCAGCTCAAGTCCATCCGCCGTTGCGATCCCTAGTGCGAGCGAGCCGTTATCCAGGATGAAGAGCTTCCCGTCGGCATGGACGAGGTTGGCCATTCCGAATCCGGGCGCCTGCCATACGATTTTTCCCGTGGCCGCATCGATGGCCGTCATGAAATACTCGTCGCCTTCGCTACTGCACGAGAGGATAAGATTCCCCGACCGTACGGCGTTCGTGTAGCCGACGCGCACTTCCTTGTCGGCCCAGAGTTCCTCGACGTTGACCTTGCCATCTTTGCGGGTGAGTTTCAGGCCGCGCGATCCCCGATCGGGGGAGGTAATGGGGGAGCTGATGAACAAGATTCCGTCGTCTCCCCATAGCGGCGTCATGACATTGCTCTGGAAGGGGTATCGCCATTCGATTTCTCCGGTCGCTGGGTCCATCCCCACAGCTTCGGCGCCGGCCAGCAGAACCATCTCCTCTTTGCCATCCACGCGAATGACGATGGCCGAGGAATGGGTTCCGGCGAAGTCGTGCTTCTTCCACAGCACCTCGCCGCCGGCGGGGTCAAACGCCATCACCCCCACGCCGGGACCGCCCACAGGGAGAATCAAGCTGTTCTTGTAGATCAGGGGACTCGAGGCAAAGCCGAAACCGGGCATCCTGGCGCCGTATTCGGCGAGCACATCGTGCGACCACACCGGTTTTCCCGTCTTCTGGTCAAGGCAATGCAAGTTCCCGGTGGCGCCGAAGGCATACACCTTTCCCTCGTGAACCAGCGGCGTCGCATTGGGTCCCCTGATGTTTTCCTCCCCCACGGTGCCAACCGGCAAGGGAGCCGCGGCATATCTGTACTCCCAAATGGTCTTTCCGGTGTCTGCGTCGAGAGCGAGGACGATTTCTTCTTTCTTCGTCACCGCGACCGGACCCATGGGGTCTTCGATAACTTCCGCCTCGGGTTCGCGGTACATGGCGTACAGGCGGTCATCGACGAAGGCGAGGGATGAATGGCCCGGCCCAAACGTCCGACTCCAGATCTTTCTTGGTCCTCCTTCCGGCCAGACGGCCGCGAGGTCTTTGGCGTCAGCAGTGAAATTCCGATCCTTGCCGCCCCATTGCGGCCATTGCGCAGATACCATCGGTGCAAGGGATGACAACGCGACAATCCCCGTACAACTCGCGATCATTCTTCCCTTTTTGTGGGTTATCGCACACCGCAACTTACAGACTCCTTCTCGCCCCTTGATTCGCCGTCCGTAGTATTCACGCCGAATCCCTTCATCCGACGTTTCCGCTTGCCCTTGCGTGTAAGACGCAAGCGGATTTACGAGTACCGTACCGGAGAAGGCTCGAATTCAACATGTTTTCCCCGTAACAAGACCTCGGGCTCGGAGCCCGTCATCGCAGGACAGGCTGCGAGCCACGCTCGATGTGATGTTCGCGTTACTTTGAGTCTTGGGCGCTACGCTACCGGAACTGATCCTTCAGTGTTCGTAGGAGTTTCCAGACTGGGGAGTCGAGAGGCTTGGGAGAGACGGCGGCGAAGATCCGATGGTCGGTTCGACTCGCGTCGATCACGATCATTTCCAGATTCAGTGTCAGCGGTTTCCCGGTGACGAATGGGTCGAAGCACGCGACCGTGGCACGGAAGGATCGGGCGGGTTTCGCGTCGGGTTGATCGGCCCGAACCTCTGCGGAGATCTTCGACGCGTCGATGTCGAACTTCTTGTCTTTGGCCACGGTCCGGCAGAGTCCGCGGTAGTACGTTTCCAGGAGCGAATGCAATGCCGCCGCATCCAAGGTGACGTCATCCGTAATCTTCATCGCGAAAATGTACGTGAAATACGTGTCGGATTCCGGAGTGAACATGCCCGGGGCAAAGCGAAGCTCCTCGAACCCTTTGTATTTCAGCTCAGGCGCGAACGACAGGGGGAAATTGAGCCGCTCGAAACGCCAATCCGCGGGCGTCGGCGGCATCAATTCCGGCTGTGGTGCTGGTTCCGCAGCGATGGCCGCAAGGATGAAACTCAGGCAAGTTGTTGTCATGGCGTTGGCCTCCTTATCGGGGCAAGTTGCGAGTTTATGCTAGATCGACGGACCGTCAGGTGCAAGCGGAGGTTAGCGAGCCGTTTACTTGTTAAGCAACGTATGAACCTTGCTGAGCACGTCGTCCACGACCGAGATCGGAAGCTTGCAAATCGGCCGAGCCTTCCGCACACGCCAGTCCAGGCTCTTGAGCTGATCGGAAAGGATCGCTCCATTGACGGGTAGCCCCGCGGGAACAAGCACCTCGAAGGGGTACCTCTTCACCTGTGACGTTACCGGGCAAAACAGTGCCAACCCGACTTTGCGGTTGTAGGCTGACGGGGACAATACTACGGCAGGACGGCGCCCGGCCTGCTCGTGGCCCGCTTGGGGGTCAAACTGAAGCCAGACCACGTCACCCCGATCCGGAACGTAGCGAGCGGCCACTACCAAGATTCCCGGCCGAGAGGCTTTCCCGTGTCGATCTCGCCGTGCAGGTTACTCAGCTTCACCTTGGCCAAGAGGGCCGATAGCTTGTACTTGCGCGTACTCACCGGCCGCACGACGAAGGCTCCGCCCTCCACAGAGATCTCGACGCTGGACCCTGCGGAAACCTCCGCTTCCTCCGCAAATCCCCTCGGGATCCGCACGCCGAGGCTGTTCCCCCACCGCTGCACTTTCGTGACCATGGCCAACCTCCCTTCGGATATACAATGAGTATACGTTGTCCGGAGGAGCTGTCAAGGACCAGCTTGCTGCGCCGCCCAACGACCCAGCTCAACAGCCGGGGCCGCCGAGGGGCTTGTACGTCGCGGGGGCAGTACAGCGACCGCGGTGCGCCAACTGCTCAACGGCCGGGCAATTGGGCGTCCAGCGCCGCCACGACCTCCGCTGGGCTGAGGCGTCTGAGGAACCGGTCGGGCCTGAATGTCCAGCGTACCGTGCCATCGCCATCGACGATGATGGTGGTCGGCGCCGCGGCATCGCCGGCGTCCGGCGACGATTTCTCGTGGATGACTTGGACCGCGTTCACCAGCCCGCGGTCCTTGTCTGAAAGGACCAGCAAGTGGGGGAAGTCGGCTTGGGTCGCTGCGGACGTCTCCTGGTCGTCCA
>Ga0187893_10000966_pt1 | contig 72063 bp, 53 predicted proteins | sample MA1701074metaG_FD_139574 | JGI IMG/M metagenome (GOLD analysis project Ga0187893, IMG submission 139574) | White microbial mat communities from a basaltic lava cave in the Kipuka Kanohina Cave System on the Island of Hawaii, USA - MA170107-4 metaG ...
CAAATTGTGGGTGGCTGTGTCCCAATGCATTTACTGCCGCGGACCCGCAAACGGCGCGGGACCGCGCTACAGGTTGGCCGGTAGTTTGTAGCGCAGACCTGCGCTGTTTGCAGGTCTGCGGCTTTAATGCAAACGGACCAACGGAGGCCAAGATTCAGAGCCACGACGCAACGAGATGCTCAGGTGCCTGGGCGTCCGAGCGAGACTCTTACCCGCTCCGTGCCATGGTGGAGCATCAAATTGTGGGTGGTGGTGGCTCAGGCATTTACTGCCGCGGACCCGCAAACGGCGCGGGACCGCGCTACAGATCGGCCGGTAGTTTGTAGCGCAGACCTGCGCTGTTTGCAGGTCTGCGGCTTTAAAGCAAACGGACCAACGGAGGCCAAGATTCAGGGCCACGACGCAACGAGATGCTCAGGTGCCTGGGCGTCCGAGCGAGACTCTTACCCGCTCCGTGCCATGGCGGGGGCATCAAATTGTGGGTGGCTGTGTCCCAATGCATTTACTGCCGCGGACCCGCAAACGGCGCGGGACCGCGCTACAGATCGGCCGGTAGTTTGTACCGCAGACCTGCGCTGTTTGCAGGTCTGCGGCTTTAAAGCAAACGGACCAACGGAGGCCAAGAATCAGGGCCACGACGCAACGAGATGCTGGGGTACCCACGCGTCCGAGCGAGCCGTCTTACCCGCTGCGTGCCATGGTGGAGCATCAAATTGTGGGTGGTGGTGTCTCAGGCATTTACTGCCGCGGACCCGCAAACAGCGCGGGACCGCGCTACAGGTTGGCAATCATACTCGCAGGAAGCCTGCGAGTGTTGCCCTTGCGTTCAGCGCCGCAGGCAGTCATCGACGCTCCACGACCCTCCGCCCGCCGCCGCCAGATAAAGAAACACGAAACAATACAGAGCCGCAAGCTCTCCTCGGTTTAACAAAGGCCAGAATCCCTGGGGAGCGTGTTGCATAAAGTACGCCACAGCCATCTGTCCCGCCAGAACGAAGGCAACTGGGCGTGTAAGGAACCCGGCCAGTAAGAGTAATCCACCGAAGAACTCCAGAATCCCAGCTAGTCCGATCAGAGACAGCCAGGAAGCGGCCATTGGGGCTTGCGCGCCGGGCATCCCAAAGAGCTTCTGACTGCCATGCTGGATGAAAAGGAATGCTGCCACGATCCGCATCGTGCTTAGCAAGCGGGGTGCCCATTGAGTGAGAAAGGGGTTCAAGTCAGCCATAGAAGTTCCTCCAAGTTTGGAATTGAATCACTGCATCAAGCACCTTACTGTCGCAGAGACGGCGGGCTGTGACGGTTTAGCCATGCACGAACTCCCGCGAGACCAGGAAAAGGAAATCTTACGTGGGCCCAGCTTGGTCTGATTTCTACCTTCTTGTCACGTGAAATTACGAACTTTCGCGTACCACCGCGCCGTTTTCCACGGGCATCGGCAGCTCGCTGCGGGCTGAGCATAGCCCGCCCTACCTTGATCCCGCAGGGTGCGTCGGTAGGCGCGACACACCCGACGCCAGGGTGAAACGAAAAGAAAACTCTCGTTTCGGTCTGTATAATCGGCTAACGCATTTCTCAAAGCGTAATGCGTTGGTTGTGGAAGACATTTGCAGTGCGGTTGCTCGCTGCCGCTTTGCGTCCGGGGCGGTTCTCCACAGCGCAGCTGGCTGCGCATAAACTCGATGCCCGGCTGGGGACGGCCAGTTCCGACGGTTTTGCCGCGGCGAACCGGAGCGCCAGCAAGATGGCGCGAGCTATCCTTTACCAACAAAGCGGCAGCAAGCTACCGCACTCGAAAGAGCAGCGCTCCGCAACCAATGCACTCCCGGTGCGCCTCCTAGCCGAGCGCTGGTTTCCCAATCGGAAGTTTCACCGTGAACGTCGTCCCTTTGCCCGGTTCGCTTTCAACATGAATTGTCCCCCGGTGTTTGCGGATGATGTGGAAGGAACTGAACAGGCCCATTGCTGCCTTCACCCGCGAGCCTTTCGCATTGATGCCAGGCTCGAAAAGCCGCTGGAGTTGCTCTGGAGGGATTCCTTCGCCGGTATCCGCAAACTGGACGCAGATATCCCGATTATCCACAGAGGTTGATAGGGTGATTGTTCCGGCGCCTGCAATCGACTGGGCTGCGTTCTGCAGCAAGTTCATGAATACCTGATTCAGCTCAGCCGCATATCCATACAGCCTGGGAATCTGGCCATAGTTCGTCATGACCTGAATTTCTTTCCTGAGCGTTGGTTCCAGGAGGGTGAGGACATCTCCCAGGGCGCCGTTGAGATCGAGCAGGGTGTACTCTGCCTGGTCGAGCCGCGCGAAACTCTTGAGGCTTTGCACGATCTTGATGACTCGTTCCACAGCGGTTGCGGTCACCTGTTGGTTGTCCCGCAGCACAACAGCGGACTTAATCAGCGCTTCGCTCCGTTTGAGCTCATCGATAGAAGACGCTGCCTGGACGGCTCGCAGGATCTTGTCGGTGCCCCGCTGTGACAGATCAAACGAGCTTTGGATGACACCGAGCGGCGAGTTGATCTCATGGGCGAGGGCGGCGACCAACTTGCCGAGGGCTGCCATCTTTTCGCTCTGCACCAACTGGGTCTGGGTCGCCTGGAGCTCTTCAAGCAACTGGGCCAGCTCCTCGTTTTTTGTCTTGAGTTCAACATTGCGGAGTCGATGAATCTCAGCTTCGTTTCGGCTCCGTTCAGTCTCAAGGCTGATCTGGAAATTGCGCAGCTTGGTGCTGGCCTCTTCGTTGAAAACCTCCTCGCGGAGACGATGGAAGATGCGCTCATGCTGCAGCGCACCGGCGAGGTCACCGTTCTGCTCGCAAATTTCAGAGAGGAGCTGGTGGGCCTGATAAGCCTTAGGCTTGGCACCGATCTCCTGGGCTATGGAAAGAGCTTTACGGGCTGCATCGACAGCCTTTCCGTTGTCGGCACGTTTGAGATACAGGCGACCCAGGTTGAGAAGGCTCGTCGTAGCAGCCTGGCGGTTATTGGCCTCCTCGCGAATGCGCAGACTCCGCAAATACAACTCGAGAGCCTCGTCATTCCGTCCCTGCCCTTGATAAATGACGCCGAGATCGCTGAGGGCGCGAGATTCTCCCATTCGGTTGTTCATGCCCTGAAAAATCTCGAGGCTTCGGTAGATACATTCAAGAGCTTTCTCAGTCTGTCCCATCGCTTGGTAGGCGGCGCCGATGCCAACGAGCGAACGGGCTTCGCCCAGAGGCTCAGCAATCTCAGCGAAGAGCTCGTGGCTTCTCTGGTGATAGCGAACCGCCTGATCGTAATCGCGAAGGCTTTGGTAAACGCCTCCAATCAGAGTCGAGCACCAGCCCATGCCCCACTTGTCGTCTTGCTCTTCAGCCACGCGCAACGCCTGGAATGCTTCTGTCAGTGCCTGGTCGTAATTGCCAAGAGTCCAGTAAACAAAGCCGATGATGGCGCGAGCCTGAGCCTCACCTTGCCGGTCTCCGACTTGCCGGAAAAGCCGGAGAGATTCGAGTGACTCGGCAATCGCGGTTTCGAAGCTGGCAAGCAGGTAGTGGGCAAAGGCGGCGTTTCGAAGACTGCCTGCGATCCCACGCTGGTAGCCGCAGGACTCCGACAACTGCCGGGCTTCTTGAGCCAACTCCAGGACGCGGTTCCAATCCTCGTCGGCGCGGAGATCCCATCCCAGACTGTTAAGGAGATCGATGCGTTCGCGGTCATGTCCAGGGTCAGCCGCCAGCGCTTGCAGTTTCTCTTCGATTTCGACAATTCTGTTGGTCATCGCGCGCATTGTTGCATAGATTCTCACACGCCGTGCCAGCAAAGTCAGGAACCAGCAAAACGATTCCTACGAGCACAGCGGGGTTGCAGTCCGTTCCATACATATTAATATTTTTCATCGAAATGGATCTGGCCGATGCCCGAAGGCACTTGCCTGAATGCAGCAATTGATGTTACCTGTCGAGTGTCAAGGCCACCAATTGACACAGCCGATTCTGTCGTACCCTCTCCGGCCACCGTGGCCGTCGGTGTTTCCAGAGGTTGTTGTGAGGTAGGCCCTGGCAGGGGGCATCACCTTCCCAGCCTAGAGTTCAGATCGCAACATGCGTAATCTCTTATTTGTTTTCGTTGCTGCACATCTCTCCAGTATTCTCTTGCCTGCCCAAGACATCTCCGGAGAACTCAGGCAGTGGCACGACGTCGTGCTCACTTTCACCGGCCCCGCCACCAGTGAAACCGCAAAGCCGAATCCGTTTTTCTACTACCGCCTGAACGCTACGTTCACAAACGGGAAGAGGACCTATCTTGTTCCCGGCTACTTCGCCACGGACGGAAACGCTGCGGAGACCAGCGCGACCGCCGGCAATCAGTGGCGGGTTCACTTTGTGCCCGATGAAACGGGCGAATGGACCTACCGAGTGACTTTCCGGCAAGGGAGGGATGTGGCGATCTCTGCAGACGAGAGCGCGGGCCAGCCCGTGAATCCTGACGGCCTTACCGGCAAGCTGCAGATTGGTCCATCGGACAAGACCGGGCGCGATCATCGCGCACGAGGGATCCTCCGTTACACCGGCGGGCACTATGCGCGATACGAAGGATCGGGTGAATACTTCATCCAGGCTGGCAGCCAAAGCCCGGAGAATTTCCTTGCCTACCACGAGTTCGACGACACACTGGACCACGGCGGCGCCGCAAACAGGCTGAAGGATGGACTGCACCGCTACGAACCGCACCTACAGGACTGGCGCCCCGGAGACCCGACCTGGAAAGGCGTCAAGGGTAAAGGCATCATCGGTGCATTGAATTATCTGGCCGGCAAAGGGATGAACACCTTCTACTCTCTGACTATGAACGTCGGGGGAGATGGCCGTGAGATCTATCCCTGGACGAGCTATGACGAGCGGGCCCGATACGATGTTTCCAAACTCGCGCAGTGGGAGATTGTCTTCTCGCACATGGACCGATTGGGCATGCAGTTGATGCTGATTACTCAGGAAGAAGAGAACGAGCAGATTCTTGGCAAGCTGACGCCGTTGCGGAAGTTGTATTACCGCGAGCTGATCGCGCGTTTTGCGCACCACCATGGGCTGCTCTGGGATCTGTCCGAAGAGATGGACCGCTGGCGGTACTACAACACCGAGGACATTCATGAGCTTTGCAACTTTATCAAGCGGATGGATCCCTGGCAGCATCCGATCCAGTACGTCCAGTGGAAAGGGGAGCTGCTCCCCGACGAGAAAGGATATGGCCGCCTACTCGGGTTTCAGAACTTCGACGGCACTGCAATGCAGCACGATCCGGAGTTTACCCACGAAGCCACACGCAAGTGGGTGGACCTGTCCGCAGCGGCGGGGCACAAGTGGCTGGTAGGACTCATCGAGATCAATCCGACCAGCACCGGGGTTCTGCCGGATGCCGAAGACTACTGGCACGACACCATTCGCAAAAACTCGCTGTGGGGTAATCTGATGGCGGGCGGATCGGGAGCAGTCTTCTTCTTTGGATATGCGCACCCGAATAGCGACCTGGACATGGAAGACTGGCGCAGCCGCGATCATTTCTGGGACCTGCTGCGTTATGCGCACGAGTTCTTCACGAAGTATCTGCCATTCCACGAAATGCGCCACGCGGACGAACTGACAATGAGCCGGCAGGACTTCGTCTTCGCCAAGAAAAATGAAGTCTATGCCATGTATCTTCCAGAGGGAGGCACCACCCAGCTGGACCTGTCGGCTGCCACGGGAACGTTCGAGGTGAAGTGGTACGACCCGCGCTTCGGTGGGGAACTGCAGGACGGCACCGTGCGCACTGTGGAGGGCAGTGCCTTGCGGACAATCGGCGAAGCTCCGAAGGATCGTTCGAAGGATTGGGCTGTCCTGGTGCGCCGGCAATCCAAGGCAGAGCCGCTGCCGGTCAGTTCAGGTCAAGCCTTCTCCACCGAACGAAACGTTCTGGTGAAACTGCGCGCACCCATCGGCACTCTTCGCAGTCGACTCGGTGACCGTGTGGAGGCTTCGATCATATCTCCAGAAACGTATCTGGGCGGCTCTCTGGAGGGAACGGTTATTGAATCTTCGCCCGAAGCCCCAGGCAAGCTGATTCTCAGTTTCCATTTGCTTCGGTTCAAAGAAAAGCGGCTCTCCCTCCGAGCAGTGGTTACCGATTTCGTCAATTCGAAGGGGCACAAGCGGACGGACGAGGCAGAACGGCCTGCCCGTGTCGAGAACGGCGCCATCATTTCAGATTTCCGTGAACTTCTGCTCGATGAAGGCGCCGAACTCACGCTGCGGGCTGGTCCAGCAGATTAGCCCGGCGACAGACCGCGACGCTGTGAGCATTCATGGCCGGCGACGGATTCTTCGTCGATGCTCGTCGCGCTGTCGCTCGGCTTCGGCAGTTAATGGCCGAGACGCCTGGGCCACTGCCGAAAGGGGGAGATGATTGCAAGACTCTATGACGCTCCGCCCTGCCACTCTCGAAGACCTCCCATTCCTTCTGGAGTTGGAGGCCAGCTTTCGCTCTCAAGGCTTTGTCGGAGGCGACAGCGCCGAAACACACCAACGTCAGCTCTCGGACCCTGATTGCCGTTACTGGGTGGTTGACGAAGAAGGTGAACGGGCGGGCTATGTCATCCTTCGAGGTCTCAGTTCCATCAACCGCAGCATCGAATTGAAGCGCATCGTCATCAAAGATCCTGGCCGGGGCCTTGGCCGGCAGGTTTTGCGCACGCTCATCGACAGAGCATTTCAAGAACTCTCTGCTCACCGGCTCTGGCTTGATGTGTTCGAAAGTAACGCCCGCGCGCGCCACCTCTATGCATCCCTGGGATTTGTGGAGGAAGGAATGTTGCGCGACTGCATCTGCTGGGTGGACGGGTTCCGCTCCCTTGTCGTCATGTCGATGCTTGAGGCAGAGTATCAGGCCCGTTTCCAGGCCCAGTTAGGATCCACGTCCTATTGAGCCTCGCAGATTGTATCGTGCGTCGCGCTTTTGGACGCAACGTTCGCGTGCCACCGTCCTGGCGCCGTGGAAGGCGCACACCGACTCGGGACATGAAGGGCGATAGCCGTCGGCTGCCTAGCTGCTCACCTTTGCCTTCCCTAAGAAGCTGATCGTGTACCGCTTTGGCGCAAGCCAGGTGGAAAGGAAAAGGCGTAGCAAGCTACCGCGCTCCACACCGCCGTGTCCATACCCCCAGGGTCCGGCAACGGGACCTATGGGTAACGATCAACTTGCGCAAGGCGCCCGTAGGGGACGCAAGCGGCATTTCCCCTGATGAACGTTACTTCGCTGAAACGTTTGAAGAAGCTTTCGCGAAATCACCGGCCTTGATCACCGACAGCTTGGACAGATCCAGGTGCCGCTTCAAGGCGGCCGTGATTTGTTCTGAAGTCAATGCCTCAATCTTTTTCTCAAGGTTACGGTCCCAGGTCAAAGTCCGGTCGATGAACAGATAAGACGCCAACTTGCGGCCGAGCTCTTGATCCTGGGCACGGCTTACCTGCTGGGCCTGCAGGTAACCCGATTTGGCCGTGGCAAGTTCCTCCGGGGTAAATCCGCGCAAGGCGCCTTCCAGTTCCTCGCGGAATGCGGCTTCCAGTTTCCGAACATTCTGGGGCGCATAGATGGCAAACCCCATGAAGCTCCCGCTCTTGTCCAGTGCACTGGCGCCGAACTGAGAGCCGACGCCATAGCTGATCCCTTCTTTCTGCCGGATGCGCCGAAAGAGCCGGGAGTTCAAACCGCTGCCTAGCATATAGTTCCCCAGCGTCAGCGCGGGGTAGTCAGGATCGTCGTCGCGGATGCTCAGATTCATCGCAGCCACAAACATGGCATTGGCTTTGTCGGGAGTTTCAACAGTGTCGTTGATCATGGGGACCTCTCGATAGGGCCTGACAATCCGTGCGTACGGCGGCCGGCTCTTCCAGTTGCTGGAAAGGGCCATGGTGAACTGGTTCACCTCTTGTTCATCAAAGTCTCCAACAACAGCCAGTTCGGCATTGGATGCACCGTAGAAACTCGCGTAGAACTTCTTCACTTCCTCCAAGGTTGCGGCTTTGAGTTCCGCAATGCGCTCTTCAAAGGTATGCACGTAGCGCACATCCCCTTTGGGATAAGGATTCACATGGCGCTGCATGTTTGTGAAAGCGATCGCTTGCGGTTCGCTCCGTTGCTGTTCCACTTGAGCAAGCGATTCCTGCTTCAGTTGCTCGAACTCCGACACCGGAAATGAGGGTTCGCGCAGTACCTCGGTCACGAGCTGCAGCACGGCAGACAGGTTCTCGCGCGTGGTTTCAATCGAGGCATTGGCAGTGCCGGCACCTCCAGAAACAGAAACGCGCGCTTTGCGCTTATCGAACTCATCCTGAATCTGCTGGCGCGTATGCTTGGTCGTGCCTCGCAACAGCATGCGGCCCGCTAAGTCTGCCACGGTGCTTTGGTTCATGAGGCTTTTCTCGTCGCCGAAGCGCAGAGTAAGAAAGGCAACGACGTTGCCCCCTCGGGTCTTCTTTGAGAGAAGCGCCAACTTGAGGCCGCCTGCTGTCGTCGGCCGTTTGGTCCTGGAGTCGATATTTTCCGGAGAAGGGTCAAAAACCTCCCCCGCTGAAATTTGCGTGTCACCCTTGTAGTCCTTGAGCGTAGCCGGAACATCCGGAGCCGGGGGTATTTCCGAACGGTCCGGTTTGGGTGTTGGGACAAAGAGCCCAATCGTCCGGTTTGAGGGCTTCAAATAGGCGTCTGCCACACGCTGAACGTCAGCGGGGGTAGCCGCCTTGATCCGGTCACGATGCAAAAAGAAGAGCCGCCAGTCTCCCATCGCCATCCACTCGCTGAGCTGCAAGCCCACACGATCTGAGGCGTTCAAGGTGAGGTCAATCTGCTTGAGGAGCTGGGCTCGCGCCCGATCCACCTCCTCGGCGGTAGGTGGACTGGCTGGCAGGCTGTCGATGGTCTTCAGGAAGATTTCCCGCGCTTCTTCGAGCGATGACTCTTGGCGCACTTCAGCGTTCAGCAGTATCAGTCCAGGCTCTCGCAGCTGGAAGTTAAAAGCGAAGACGGAACTTGCCTTTCGAGGCTCCACTAGGACTTTGTGCAAACGGCCCGAAGGCGTGTCTGCCAGAATGCGTGACAGGAGATCAATCGATGCAAAATCGGGATGCGAGCCAGCCGGAACATGGTAAGCCACCATCACGTTCTGGACGTCGCCTACCCGCCGCAAAGTGACTGTGCGCTCGCCGTCCTGCACGGGCTCGGTAGTGTAGAGCTTGGTCAGGGTCCGGCTGGGTCGGGGTATAGACCCAAACTTGCGGCCGACGAGCTCCAGAGTCTTGGATTCGTCAAACTTTCCGGCCACCAGGAGGATGGTGTTATCGGGCTGGTAGTAGTTTCTATAGAACGCCTGCAATCTTTCGATGGATACGTTCTCGATGTCGGAACGGGCGCCAATGGTTGATTTGCCGTAGTTGTGCCAAATGAAGGCAGCAGCCATGGTGCGCTGCATGAGAACTCGCATCGGGCTGTTTTCTCCCGCTTCGAACTCATTGCGAACGACTGTCATTTCACTGTCCAGGTCTTTTCTGGCTACAAAAGAGTTCACCATTCGATCTGCTTCCAGGTCGAGCGCCCAGTCGAGATTGGCATCATTGGCTTGAAACGTTTCGAAGTAATTGGTTCTATCGAGCCAGGTCGTTCCGTTCGGACGGGAACCATGCTCCGACAGTTCCTTGGGAACATCGGGATGCTTCGGAGTTCCTTTGAAGAGAAGGTGCTCCAAAAGGTGTGCCATCCCTGTTTCGCCATAGTTCTCATGAAGTGAACCAACCAGATAAGTAACGTTCACCGTGATGGTTTGTTTGGAAGGATCAGGGAAGAGCAGCACCCGCAGTCCGTTCGCCAGGCGATACTCCGTAATGCCCTCGACCGAGGTCACACGCTCGATCCCTCTCGGGAGAGCTGTCTGCTGCGGAGCAGCAACGGCCCGGTTGAAAAACAGAAAGAAAGCAAGAGCCAGCTGGACAGAAATACGACGAAGTTGCTTCATTGCGACACCTTCCATTCGTGTAAGATTAGGAATTAGAAAAGCCGGTTCGTGCCACGCTCTCATGCCTCGGGCTGATCCATCGGGTCTCAGAAAATGCCGTTTTGGAGAAGTCTCCTGTACTGTTCTTTTGAAAACCATTCTACTATCTCTCAGAGCTGGCTAGTGAAACGATTTCGGGACAGCGTTTTCTTTGACTCTGGATAAGAATTCTGCGCAGCGCGTGGCGTAGGCTGTCTCACACGCTGCGAAATTGCCTAGCGCGCAGTCATAGTATTCTCGCTGAAGCTGCCTTTGCCGCGTATGAGAATCGCCATGAACCTGTTGAGTGACGTGCTTCCAAAACTCCTGACAACGTGTTTCCTCAGCCAGGCCGCTTTGGCCCAGCAACCCCCTGTCAGCTTCCAGAGGCAGGTGCTGCCGCTGCTCGAAAGACGATGCCAGCTCTGTCACCGGGATGGCAACACGAGCGGCAATTTGAATCTGGCTCGCTATGCCGGAGTGCGCAAAGGTGGAAAGAGCGGCCCGGCGCTGGTTGCAGGCAGCCCCGATGAGAGCTTGATGGTCAAGATGGTCAGCGGAGAAAACCCGCGCATGCCGATGAGCGGCGGGCCGTTGACGCCTGCAGAAGTAACGTTGATCCAGCTTTGGATCTCACAAGGCGCCCCGGACGACAGCGCCACAGCCGATGCCGGCGATCTCACCTGGTGGTCGCTGAAGCCGCTGTCGAAACCGGCCGTTCCGGCAGCGACGTCGTCCTGGGTGCGGACTCCGCTGGATGCATTCATTCTTGCCAAACTGAAGGAAAAGGGATTGGCTCCATCGCCCGAAGCGGACCGGCGGACATTGATGCGACGCTTGACTTACGATTTGCACGGCCTGCCGCCGTCTCCCGAAGCGGTCCGCAGCTTTCTTCAAGACACAGCACCCGATGCTTACGAAAAGCTCGTCGACCGGCTGCTGGCTTCACCGCGTTATGGAGAACGCTGGGGACGCCATTGGCTGGATGTGGTGCACTACGGGGAGTCGCATGGCTACGACAAAGACAAGCCTCGGCTCAACGCCTGGCCTTACCGGGATTATGTCATTCGCTGCTTCAACGAGGACAAACCGTACGCGCGATTTGTTGAAGAGCAGCTGGCTGGCGACGTGCTCTTTCCGGATGACCCGCAAGGAATCGTTGCCACCGGATTCATCGCCTCCGGCCCGTGGGACTTCGTCGGTCATGTGGAACTTCGGGAGGATACGGTAGACAAGAAGATTGCACGGGTGCTGGACCGCGACGATATGGTGATGACGGCCATGTCCACATTCGTCAGCCTCACGGTGCACTGCGCCCGCTGTCACGATCATAAGTTCGATCCGATTCTCCAAGCCGACTACTATCACTTGCAGTCTGTTTTCGCGGGGGTCGATCGCGCGGATCGTCCGTTTGACCTCGATGTTCAAGTCAACCGGCGTCGCCAGGCGCTGCTGGCCGAACGGCGGCAGACACGAATGGAACTCCAGCCCTTCCGTGATGAAGCGGAGAAGGTGACTAACGACGCGATCAGCGGCCTCGATCAACAAATCAAAACATTGCGCGGGAAACTCACCGATCTGGCAGCGCCCAAGGCAAGTGAGACTTTGCGGAAAGAGGCCGTGGACGCTTCGCGAGAAGCCATTCAGAACGAGATCGACGGCGCCCAGGTTCAGCGAAAGGAGCTGGCTCTGTCGCTGCTTGAACCGCAGGTCCGATCGCGACTGCAAGCTCTGGAAGACAGGCTTGGGGAAGTAGACCGCAAGCTGAAACAGCTGGGTCCGCCTCAGCTCGTGTATGGCGCAGCCAACTTCTTTGAGCCGACTGGAAAATTCGTTCCTGCCTGGGTTCCCCGCCCGGTCCACCTGTTGCAGCGAGGCAGTGTGGAGGCGCCCGGCCCGTTGATGCTGCCGGGCGCAGTCACAGCCGTAACCGGGCTGGACTCGTCATTCGGGCTCGATGCGGCCTCAGGCGATGGCCGTCGCCGGGAAGCCCTGGCGAAATGGATCACTGATGCTCGCAACCCTCTGACCTGGCGTTCGATCGCCAATCGCATTTGGCATTATCACTTCGGCAGCGGGATTGTCGACTCGCCCAATGATTTCGGCAGGATGGGCGCGCTGCCCACGCATCCGGAGTTGCTCGATTGGATGGCTGCTGAGTTCCGAGACAGCGGTGGCTCTTTGAAGAAACTGCATCGGCAGATTGTCACCAGCGCTGTGTACCGCCAGTCCTCTCAAGATCAGGCGCAGTTCGCCAAGATCGATTCAGGCAATCAGTTTCTTTGGCGGATGAACCGGGGGCGTCTGGATGCCGAATCCGTGCGCGACTCGGCGCTGGCCATCAGCGGCCAGTTAGACCTGACCATGGGCGGCCCCTCCGATCAGGAGTTCTTCTTTAAGGACGACCATTCTCCGATCTACGACTATGCCCGCTTCGACGTCGGCAAGGCGGCGCGGCATCGGCGCAGTGTGTATCGCTTCCTGGTGCGCAGCGTTCCAGATCCGCTGATGGAGAGCCTGGATTGCCCCGACGCGTCTCTGTTGACTCCCAAGCGAAACACAACTCTTACGGCGCTGCAGGCATTGGCGATGCTGAACGACCCTCTGTTGTTGAAGCAAGTCGAGAGCTTCGCCCGGCGTCTTCGAACATTGCGCCCTGACCTCGAAGGTCAAATCGAGCAAGCGTGCTGGCTCGCGCTGTTGCGGCCACCCACGCCAGAGGAAGCTTTGAGGTTTGGCGCCTACGCCCGAAACTACGGACTCGAGAATGTCTGCCGTCTGCTTCTCAATAGCAACGAGTTCATGTTTGTGGACTAATATTTAAAAGACTGAACCCGCTTACACCTGAACCATGACCACTCACTGTCGTTCCCAGCAAAACCCCACGGAACAGGCCACTCTTCCCATCGATCGTCGCGAGTTTCTCTGGAACTGGGGAGGCGGCCTGGGAGGCATTGCGCTCGCTCATTTACTGGGCCAGTCGGGCCTGCTGGCTGATGTGACAGCAGCAAAGCCTCGCCCGGAATTCAATGGCGGCTTGCACCATCGCGCGCGAGCCAAGCGCGTCGTTCAGCTCTTCATGTCGGGCGCCGCCAGTCAAGTAGACACCTTCGACTACAAGCCCCTGGTGATTCAGAAGAGCGGCGAAACATTCGATCCCGGTGGCAAGGTCGAACTTTTCCAGAGCGATCCCGGGCCGGTCATGAAAAGCCCATGGGAGTGGAGGCCGCACGGTCGCTGCGGCAAGTGGATCAGCAGTTTGGTCCCCCACCTGGCTTCCTGTGTTGACGAGATCGCCTTCCTGCACTCGATGATCTCAAAATCGAATGTGCACGGTCCTGCAACCTTCATGCAGAACAGCGGATTCGTCCTGCCGGGATTTCCCAGCATGGGCGCTTGGATCTCGTACGGCCTGGGAAGCCTGAATGAGAATCTGCCCACCTTTGTGGTTCTGCCCGACGTCCGCGGTTTTGCGCCTAACGGTCCCGGAAACTGGACAGCAGGTTTTCTGCCGGCAGCGCATCAGGGCACGATGATCCGAGTTGGCCGGCCTAATCCCGTGCACGACCTGTTTCCACCCGAATCGGCTCGATTCGTCACGTCAGACAGCGAAGCAGAAGGACTCCGGCTTCTCAAAGAATTCAATCAATCCCACCTGGCAACCCGCGAGGGCGATAGCCGCCTCGAAGCACGCATTCGCTCGTATGAGATGGCGGCACGGCTTCAGGTGAGCGCGCCGGAGGTCCTGGATATTTCCAAGGAGAGTGCAGCGACGCAGAAACTCTATGGCTTGGACGAAGCGATCACGGAAGACTTTGGCCGCCGCTGCCTGATTGCTCGCCGTCTCCTGGAGCGTGGCGTGCGATTTGTGCAGGTCTGGAGTGGGGCCGACAACGGATTCCCCCGCCGCAACTGGGACAGTCACGAAGACATTGCCAAGGATCATGCCGAGATGGGGACAAGCATGGATAAGCCGGCTGCCGCGCTCATCAAGGACTTAAAGGCGCGCGGCCTGCTTGAAGATACCGTCGTCTATTGGACTACCGAGTTCGGGCGGATGCCTTGCAGCCAAGGCGGCAAAGGCCGGGACCATAACCCGTTTACCTTTACCTCGTGGCTGGCCGGCGGAGGAGCCAAGGGCGGCGTGAGTTACGGCGCCAGCGACGAGTGGTCCTACAAAGCCGCCGAGAACCCAATCTACTGTTATGACGTCCACGCCACTGTGCTGCACTTGCTGGGTATCGACCACCGCGGGCTTACCTTTCGCCACAACGGCATCGACCGGCGACTCACCGACGTCCACGGCGAAATCATTAACGACATTGTGCTGTAACGCGCTCAGCCACAGCTTGTCGTCGTTAATCCCAGGATGACTATGAAGAGACGGTCTGGCGCAATTCATTGGAGCCGGCACGTCGATACGCATGGGGAATTGTGATGGATAAAGGACGATTGGAAGCTTTCAGCGATGGTGTGATTGCGATCATCATCACAATTATGGTGCTGGAATTGAAGGTGCAACACGGAATTGACCTCGCTGCTCTGCGCCCGCTGATCCCGTTGTTCCTGTCCTATGTCCTGAGTTTCGTTTTCATCGGCATCTATTGGAACAACCATCATCACCTGCTGCAAGCCGTGCGGCACGTCAACGGCCGCGTCCTTTGGGCCAACCTGCATCTGCTGTTCTGGTTGTCGCTGATTCCCTTCGTCACGCACTGGATGGGCGAGAGCCATTTTGCGTCCTGGCCGGTGGCAGTCTATGGTGCAGTGATGCTTTTCTGCGGATCCGCCTATTTGCTTCTGACTCGCAGCCTCATCTCTCACCATGGCAGGGAATCCGCCCTGGCCACTGCACTCGGTCGAGACTTCAAGGGCAAGCTGTCGCTCGTTCTCTATGCAGTGGCAGTTCCGGCTTCCTTTGTGAGGCCCTGGCTTGCTTGTGCGTTGTACGTCGTAGTGGCGGTCATCTGGCTGGTCCCCGACCGCCGCATCGAGAAAACGCTCGCCGAACGAAGCGCGTGATGAGTGCCAAGCGGGATCCCGGCCGAGCCTAGGGCGTTCTGCTGACCGATCTGAAGGAATGCAGTCCAGTTGGAGGTGTTGCATGCGTATTGCCGTAATCGGTGCCGGAGCTGTCGGCGGCTACTTCGGCGGGCGGCTGGCAGAGGCTGGTGAGGAGGTTGTATTCATCGCTCGGGGCGGCCATTTGCGTGCCCTTCGTGACAGCGGTCTGCGCGTCGATAGTATCGCCGGTGATTTTGCAGTCCGGCCAGCGCAGGCGAGTGATGATCCGTCCAAGGTTGGGCCAGTAGACGCGGTCCTCGTCGGCGTCAAAGCCTGGCAGGTTCCGGAGGCCGCTGAAGTAATGCGCCCCCTGATTGGCCCGAAGACCTTGGTCGTGCCGCTGCAGAATGGCGTTGAGGCCTCAGCGCAGCTGGCGGCAGTGTTGGGCGCGGAACATGTGTTGGGCGGCCTCTGTCGCATCATCAGTTACATTGTGACACCGGGGCACATTCGACATGCCGGCATCGATCCATATGTCGCCTTTGGCGAACTGAATGGCCAACACAGCGAACGCGCCACACCGTTGCGAGACGCGTTCTCGCGAGCAAAGGGTGTGACGGCGGAAATCCCGGCCGATATTCGCGCGGCCATCTGGCGAAAGTTTCTCCTCATCGCCCCTTGGGGTGGATTGGGCGCAGTGACACGCGCGCCCATCGGAGTTATCCGGAGCCGGCCCGAAACGCGGCACATGCTGGAGCAGGCACTACAGGAAATCCGCGCGGTCGCGGCGGCACACCAGGTCTTGCTGCCAGAGCGTGCTGTCGCGGACACGCTGGCGTTTATCGACAGTCTGCCGACAGAGGGAACAGCGTCGATGCAACGCGACATCATCGAGGGACGGCCATCAGAATTGACATCCCTGAACGGTGCGGTGGCACGGCTGGCACAGGAATCAGGCGTCGCGGTCCCTTTGCACAGCTTTATCTTTCACAGTCTTCTTCCGCTTGAGCTGCGGGCACGGGGCGAACTCCGCTTCACCTGACGGCAGACGGTCAGAGAAAGAGATCCATCGCCGCAGCCGCATCGACCGGCTCAATTTGAAGTGCTGTCTCAGATCGTCTGGATGACGGCTAGATTCTGCCGCCGATCACCAGGATTGGGCGGGAATGCCCGCTAGGTGTCACGAACTCCGGGGATCTGAGCCGGGTGCTGAAAGACTCGAAACCACTCCCTCACAGGCGGAGAACAAAAGAGCCTTCACGCAAGCCAAGCAGCTACAGTATTGCGCGCATGGAGGAAAGCGGCGACCGGATTCTTAAGCCAGGCGGGTGTCGCAGGCATGAGTCCTTGTGCATGCCTGCGACCAGGGTGTGTCGGAAGCTGCAGGAAGCTTGTCCCGACTCGCAAGAGTTCGTCACTACTTCTTTTTGGGTGGGACGATGGAATCCTTGACGGACTTGGCGACCCGGAATTTCACCACTTTCTTCGCAGGGATCTTGATTGCTTCGCCCGTCGCCGGGTTTCGACCCATTCGGGCTTTGCGATCCACGCGTACCAGGCGGCCGACTCCCGGCAGCACAAATACGCCGTTCTTCTTTGTTTCCCGGATTGCGATAGCGGCATAGCTCTCCACGAAGGTCTTGGCAACCTTATTGTTGGTTCCAGATCCTTCTGCGAGCTCCTTAACCAGCTGCGACTGAGTCATCTTACCGGCCATATTCCTCCTTGTGATGTTGAAGCGTTGTAATGAAGTTGAGAAAACCCAGCAGCGGCGCGGCGCTCTGGTTCACACTGTGTTCCGTACTCCGACATCATAAGGACGGGCGCGTCTGCTGTAAAGATGAGAAAAGCAAAAAGTATCGATCCCTGTTCCGGTTCGGTCCGCAAATCTGGTGCGAGGAGGGCTCAAACTTGGGGCGGCAGCAAAACGCGACATGGTGTTTCTGGCCCGTGCTTCCGATGGGGCACTCGGCGCGCGCCATCGCGCCTGCTCTGAGAGAGCTTTCCTGAGAATCGTGGCCATGCCAACCGCGCAGATTGACAAGCAGCCATTCTGTGCGTCGAACCCAATTTTTTTTACAGCTTCTGGAAGCTGTGAAAGAATCCGGGATTCGTGGAAAGTGGCACAGAATCGTTGGGACTTTGAGACGGCCTCTCGGGAAGCAGGCAGCTGCGCGACTAAAGCTGTTATTCCTGGTTCTGAAGCGGGACTAGAGCTTCAGGGCAACTGAAAGTGTGCTGAGAAGGCAGACTCCAGCCGGCCGGCCCCCGCTGATTCTTCCCAGGGCAATCTTCTTAGGAGTTTTTCATGCCGCGGTGCGGCACCACAACGGATAAAGATGTGGGAGCCGCTCTCCGAACGGCGATTGACTGTCTCAGCCGAGGAACTGACATCGCCGGTGAGGACAGCGGCTCCCACATTCAATCCCATTTTCATCGGAGAACTACGATGTTAAAGAGAGCTCAAAGGGTGTGTTGTGTTTTGCCGGTGGTCCTGACAGCAGCTGTGTGGCTGACAGGGGAGAATCGTCAGGGGCCGCGCAAGATCGGTTTGGTCCTGCTGGAGGACAAGATCCGCGGCGGATGGGCAGGGCAGATGATTGGGGTCTCCTATGGCGCGCCTACGGAGTTCCGGTCGAACGGGAAGATCATAGAAGGCAAGCTGCCTTGGACGCCTGAGCGGGTTACCAATTCCATCAAACAAGATGACCTTTATGTCGAGATGACCTTTGCCGAAACTTTGGATCGGCTGGGCTTGGACGCAACCACGGAACAACTGGGCGAAGCCTTCAAGGATTCACAGTACTCCCTGTGGCACGCCAATGCCGGCGCGCGCCGGTTGTTGAATCAAGGCATCAAAGCGCCCCTCTCAGGGCATCCGAAATACAACCTGCACGCTAACGACATTGACTTTCAGATCGAAGCGGATTTCATCGGCCTCATGACTCCGGGACTGCCGCAGGAAGCCAACAAATACTGCAATCGCGTCGGACGCGTGATGAACCACGGCGATGGTCTCTACGGCGGCATGTTTGTCTGCGGCATGTATTCGGCGGCATTTTTTGAGAACGATCCACGCAAGGTGGTGGAACAGGGCCTGGTTTGTATGCCGGCTCAGAGCAGTTACGCGCGCTTGATCCGGGACGTTCTGGATTGGGCGGCAAAGAATCCGGCTGACTGGAAAAAGACATGGCAGCTGATCCAGCAGAAGTGGGACAGAGATGATCCTTGCCCTGACGGCGCGCTCCGGCCTTTCAATATCGACGCGCGCTTGAACGGCGCTTATATTGCGCTGGGGTTGCTGTACGGGAAAGGTGACTTCGGACGGACTTTGGAGGTAACAACACGCGCGGGACAGGACTCCGACTGCAATCCTTCCAACGCGGCGGGGGTCCTGGGAACGATTCTGGGATACTCGCGCATTCCAGAAGTCTGGAAATCGGGCATTCCCGCCATCGCTGACACAAAGTTTGATTACACGCAGTCGTCTTTCAACGACATTACTCGGACCACCGTCGAAAGGGCCAGGAAGATCGTCACGAAAGCAGGCGGCAGCGTATCTGGCGCTGAACTGACAATTCCCTATCAGGAGCCCAGCGCCCCGGCTCTGGAACAGTGGGACATGGGAATTCCCGAACGGACCATTGATCCCTTGGACGCCGCCTGGACTTGGAAAGGGATGTGGAGCGAGGAGCATTTCTGGGATGGGAACGGCATCTCCGCCCGCAAGCTTTCCAACGAGCCTGGATCCGAAGCGACACTCACTTTCGCCGGCTCGGCTGTTGCGCTGGTAGGCCGGCGTTCTCAAGACGGAGGGAGGGCTGACGTCTACCTCGACGGAGAAAAGGCGGGCGAGATTGACGCGCACATTGTCGAGCGCACAAGCGACAACGATCTCTGGCATGCGTATGAGCTGAAACCTGGAAAGCACACGGTCCGCATTGTGCAGCGAAACGACGCAGATCCTCGTTCGAAGGGAAAGAAACTCACAATCGAATATGCCATCAGCTTTCGTCAGCGGTGAGGTTTGGAATGAATGGCTCACCCGCAACAGCGCTTCGTGGCGTTCTCGCAGAATATCTTGGCATGGCAGGCGTGCTGGCCGGGTTAGTAGTTTTCTTTGGACTCACGACTTCGAATTTTTTCAGCTGGACCAGTTTCCGGACTATCGCGAACCAGGTACCTGACACCCTCATTGTTTCCGTCGGCATGACCTTTGTGCTGATCGCTGCCGGCATTGATCTGTCAGTGGGGTCGGTGCTGGCGCTCAGCGGCGGCGTACTGGGCGCAAGCCTGGTGCATTGGGAATTGCCTCTCTCGCTGGCCATTCTCCTCTGCCTGCTCGCCGGCCTGGTGTGTGGCCTCATCAACGGCTGGTTATCTGTTCGCTGCCAGATTCCATCGTTCATCGTCTCGCTGGGGATGCTGGAGATTGCTCGCGGCGCTGCCTATCTGGTAACCCATTCGCAAACGCAGTACCTCGGTGCGCAGGTGGAGCGCATCGGAGAACTGAACGTGCTCGGCATCTCACTGCCGTTTTTGCTGGCAGTGCTTCTAGTAGTCTTGGGCCAGGTTCTCCTGTCTCACACCGTCTTTGGACGCTACGTGCTGGCTGCGGGCGCTAATCCAGAGGCACTCAGACTTTCCGGAGTCGATCCCGGTCCTGTGCGAATCACGGTCTTCGCAGGCTGCGGTCTCTTGACAGCCTTGGCTGCCATCCTCCACTGCTCGCGGCTATCCGCGGCTGACCCCAATGCCGGCAGTGGTCTCGAGCTCCAAGCAATCGCTTCAGCGGTGATCGGCGGCACCAGTTTGATGGGCGGCCGCGGTTCGGTGGTCAGCTCTTTCTTGGGGGTCTTGATCATCTCCGTGCTGGGTGCCGGTCTGGCCCAGATGGGCATTCAAGAACCCATGAAACGCGTGGTGACCGGATGCGTGATTGTCGCGGCCGTGATCGCGGATCACTACAGGCATCGAGAAGCCCGCGGCTGATTTGGACGTCCGGCCGCAAACGCCGCTCACACCCACTCGAGCCTTCCTCAAATCTCATCTCTCGCCAAGAAACAAGCTATACTCAGGACGGTTATCATTTCTTTTCCAGGAGCCACGCTCTCGCATGCTCTCTCCCTCAACGTTTGTCGACGGTAAGCCTTACCTGAAGGCCGATTTGCATTGCCACACTTACTTTAGCGGGAAGACGGACCACGTGACGGCTCTGGAACCGATGGACTGCTATTCTTCTCCCGAGCGGCTCTACCGGCTGGCCAAGGCTCGGGGCATGGATGTGGTCACCATCACGGACCATGACTCGATCGACGGCTGCCTGCATTTCCTGAACAAGCATCCGGAGAAGCATGCAGAAGACTTTGTGATTGGCGAGGAAGTCACTGCCCAACTTCCTGAGTTTGGCAGCAAAGTCCACATCGGCGTTTACGACATCAGTGAGGCACAGCACCGGGAGATTAGTCGTCTCAAGCGCAACTTTGATGACCTCATCGCCTATTTGCGTTCCCAGCACATTATTCATGCTTTGAACCACCTGTTTCACGGGTTTCCCAAGCGCCAGCATGGCAGAAAGTTTGCCGAGAAGATGCTGGCGTCCTTCGACATCTTCGAGGGGCTGAATGGCTGCATTGGCACGCGCCAGAACCGGCTTGTGTCGCGCGTAGTGCAGAAGTTTCCGCGGAAGGCCGTGGTGGCCGGCAGCGACTCTCACACGCTGCTGCGGCTGGGTTCATGCTATACCCTGGGCGAAGGACAAACGCGCCGGGAGTTCTTGGAGAGCCTGAGAGCCGGCCGTGTCAGGATCTTCGGCACAGGCGGCAAGTTTACCCACATCTTCAACGATGCGATGGGAGTCTATTTAGCCTACTTCCGGGACATTGCCTTCCGAAACGAGGTCCACAGAAACTGGTCTGCGTTAAAGAAGGTTCGCAATGGGATTGGGTGGGCCGGCTATCTGCCCGTGTTCTGCAGTCTTTCGTTTCTTTACTCCATTCTTTACTACCGCATCGAAGACCACCGCCAGCCGTATTACGAAGGATTGTTTCAGGAAACGCTGAGTGCGTAGCATTCTGGGACTTGCCGAACCCGCAGAAGCTCTTAGTAGATCCGAGGCTGGACTACGTGACGGTCCGTGCGCGATGGAATGGGTTCCGTCGTCGGCTGGCATCGGATACTGAAGTTCAGTGGCGACTGCAACTTGTTCGGAATCGCCCAGTATCAATGCGAGGATTTGAGCTGGCCTCCGACCCTGACCCTCAGGGAAGCTGCGAAAAAATTGAAAGTCGATTACTTCCGGCGCTAAGCATGCGCAGGAGCGCCCGCTCCACCCAGGTGGAACATGTGCTCCGCGCCCGTTTTCACCCGTGGATTCGGAGACGGGACGGATCAGGGTTGGCTCAATTCGATTTTTTCACAGCTCCAGGGCTTTGACGGGCCGCCACTGAAGTTATGAATAGTTCGAGCCAGGTGGAGGCTAGGTGAGGATGCAGCCATCGAAGGAGACGAGACGCATGCGGAATCTTGCAGGACTAATGCATCGCTTTCTCAAAGCCGGAGCAATCATCGCGGTGGGCGCCGCTGTCGCTCTGAGCATCGCTGGAGTTAGGGAGAGGGGAATGCTTCTCGTCAGCAAGATAACGGGCGCTGCGACGCAACCTTGGAGTGAAGTGGCGGTTCAGATGGTTCCGTACCGTTGGCAGGAAGATGCGCGCCAGTTCATGCGAAAAAGGACGGTGGAATGGAACCGACATCTAAGCTTCCCCTTGCAACTCGACTCCCAGAAGCGCCTTAGCCACAGCATCTTCCTGGGGCCCACGCCGAATCTTCGCACGTTGGACTGTCACTACACTGTCCTCGCGGAAGGCCAGACTCCTCATCCTCTCCATGTTCATGACGACGAAGAGATCATCCTCCCGCTTGCCGGCGACGTCGATATCATCCGGGCAGCTGCGGCCGGTTCGGCCGAAACGCAGGACGAGCGAATCGGGTTTGGTCGATTCGTCTATCATACGTCCAGGCTGCCCCACACGATCCGTGCGGTGGGTCCGGGGCCTTCCGGCTATCTCGTACTCCGCTGGTCCGCCCCGGCAGGCGATGGAACGCTCCATGACGCAATCCCCGCGGGGAGCTTCGATTTTAGCCAGGCGCTGGCTGCGGCGCCTGCTGAGAGGGAAGGCCGATCGCGAACTCTGATCTTCGAGGGGCCGACTCGTCTCTTGGGCCGGCTGCATACCCACGTCAGCGTCGCGCGCCCCGGTGAAGGCTCTAAGCCCCATCAAGACTCCCACGATGTGGTGGTGATCGTGCTCAAAGGAGCTGTCGAAACGACCAGCGGGCGCGTGGAGGCTCCGGGCATCATCTTCCATCCAGCGGGGAGAACGCATTTCGTCCGCAGCATGGGAGAACAGCCGGCTCGTTACCTAGCGATCGAATTTCTCGAGAGAGATTAGCCGATGATCGGCAAAGCATCGATTCGAGGCAAGGTGAGTCAGCAGTGGGGAGTGTATCTGGTTTTGGCCGCGGCCCTGACAGGGGGCATGTACGGACGGTTGGTTGGATTCGGTGAGCGGCAACTGGCGGAGGACGAATACTATTTCGCGGAGGGTGTCGATCGAATCCTGAAGCAAGGGGTGCCGCGGTTTGATGACGGGGGGTACTACGTTCAGGGCCTGCTGCCACAATATTTGACGGCAGTCTCACTCAAGCTGTTGGGGGAAACGAACGCCGCTTTGCGATTGCCGGCTCTTCTCTTCGGCCTGCTCGTTCCCTTTGCGGCTTACCGATACGCACGATCCTATCTGCCCGTCCCGTTAGCTTTGGTACTGATTGCAGCGTTGTTCGTGTCTTCGTGGGAGATTGAATTCTCGCGATTCGCCCGCATGTATACGGAGCTGCAATTTGCGACGTTGGCGTTCCTGTATCGATTCGATCGTTCCATCATCGGTCCAGATTGGAAGCGCCGATATCAGGCGCACGGTTGGGCAGTCATCGCTACGCTATGCCACCTCCAGGGGGCGATGCTTGCCCCTTTGCTGTTTCTGCCCTGGCTTGACTTGGACAACCGGGACCGCTTTCCTGATCGCGGGTCAATCATCCGGTACTCCTTTGTCACCGCTGTGGTGGTTGTCCTGGTCGGAGGATTTGCAGCGTTTGACTTCAGAAGATGGGGCGTAGCGGATCTTTTTCCCCCTGGTTACTCGTTGCCGAAAGTCAGTTTTCTGCGCAACCCGCAGTTTGTTTTCTGGAATCCGGGCGGTCAGCCTCTGGTGACCTTGACTATCGTTGTCGGTCTGTTGGCCCTGGCGCTCGTGATCGGAGTCGTCCTAGCCAGGCGAGGAGCCATCACGGCGCCGCAAGCGGGGCTGGTCCTGCTGGTCGGGGCGGCCCTTCTGCATCAGGGAGTCGTTGCCGCACTTATCGCGCTCGCACTGCTGCTTCGATACGGCATTCGAAGCTCGTTCGCCGAATTGCCTCGCCAAAGGCTTCTGGCTGCGGCGGCCGCAGGTCTTTTCTTGTTCTGGGGGGCTGTGGGTCTGTCTGCTGGCGAGGACTGGATCCGGAGCAGCGGCGCCGGCAGTTGGATGGGAGCGCTACGAAGAACCTTCTTTAGTTGGCCGGATTGGTTCGACTTCCTGCAGCCCTGGGCCGCAGACCTTCCTGTTTTTGGAGCCCTGACCTTGCTGTCGATTGCCGTCCTGTTGATCTCTAGGGCGCGGTCTGCCTGGGCCGAAATATTCCGCGGTCCGCCCGGAATCCTCGTCTACGGAATCTTGGTCTTTGGCGTCATATGCTACTTCCGCGAGGCCACTCGATACTCCTTTCTGCTCTATCCGGCCGCCCTCACGACCGTGGCCGCCGCAGCCCATCAATTCGCTGGTCTTGGGCGAGGAGTCATTCTTTTTGTGGCGGCCTTCGCGGTATCCGGAGACTTCGACCCGCGCCATATTGCTGCGGCAGGCGAGCCCAGTGTCGCGTTCCGGATGGGACCATTCACGGCGAAGGAGGACCTATGGTTGCCGCGAGAGGACTACCAAAGCGTGGCGCAGTATCTGCGGAAAATTGCTGCGGAAAAGCCCGAGGCCCTTTTCGTCGTTCACTACGGCGCTCCTATAGCGCGCCAGTTTCAGCCGCCGCGTTACGCTAGCTACATGCCTCGGTCCGCCTATGGCTTTTACGAATGGAGCCGCGAGGGCGGTACCCGTGATATTTGGAAGAGACGTTTGCTCTTGAGCACGCCACAAGAACTGCGCGAGGCTTCGCGGCACGATCGGGTGGTCTGGCTGGTACGCCGGTTGCTGTCGATCTCGCAACTCCGGCCGGAGGCCGTATGGGGCGAGCGCCTCGAACGGGTAGACCGAGAGTTTGTGAGCCGCGACGGGCGAATTGAAGTCCTGCGGGTGTCGCTGAGGGCGCCTTCCAGTTGAACTCATTGCCCGCCATGGGGAAGTTAGGAACTGAAGGACGCAGGCACGACTTGCGCTTTCCTAGGCGGTGTCGATGCTTTTGGAAAACGGCGCGGTGAGGACACCGCGCCCTAACTCCTGGAGGCGGAACTTCAGGATTCGGTCAAGCCTGGTTTCTCACCGACTGCGAACTATCTAGGCCACAACCATCCGAAGGTTCCGGCAGTCAGTGCAGCGTAGACCAGACCGTCGATTGTTGACTTCAGGGTGGTGGTCCACGCCCGTTTGTACCAGATCGAATTCTGCCAGAGCGCCAGAGTATACCCAACGAAGGCAGTACAACCGGCGAAACGAAAGACACTAAGATAGTGGCTTCCGGGCGCCAGCGCGCGACCGCTGAGGTATGCGGCAAAAAAGCCAACCGCGACACAGTAGAGGAACCAGAGTGCCAGGCTCTTGCCCATCGACGGAGGGCCGCTCTCAATCACGGTTATGAAGGCCACCGGCCCTCGTTTCATTTTCTCGACGAACGCAGGATCCTTCATTCCCTCAGGGCTCCCGGCGCAAGGAATCATGTACTCACCGGGCGCAACGCCGATCTTCCGCAGGGCTTCCATTAACTCATCTTCTGCAGGCGCTTTGCGAAAGTCTGTGCGGTGATACCTCAGCACCATGTGGATGATGGAGCTCGCGACAAACACGATGACTGCTGACAAGAGAATCGGGAGCCATAACGACGACACAGGGACCATGGCTGCTTCCTCCTTTTTTGCACAGCCCGGCACCTCCGGTCGACAAGCCGGAGTTCAGGTGGCGAGCTTTGTTTTCTATTTTGGGGCGCCGGCGAGCACTGAGTCAAAGCTACCCTCCCCACAATGCTGCAGGATTTCTACCCGCAAGGCATCACGCAGCCGCACCATCTCGCGCCAAGTCTGCGCTTTGGGCTGCAATGGGGAGCTGACAACGATCCTGACTTTCCCGTATCGGGGCAGTGCCATGCCGTCACGAAGCACATTGCGGGTTCCGCGCAACGACAGCGGAAGAATGGGAGATCCGGTCTCCACCGCAGCTTTGAAGGCGCCCATCTGGAACGGACGGACACCGTTCTGGGTCGTAAAGGTCCCCTCAGGGAAAACGTGAACGCAGGCGCCGCCTTTCAGCCGGGAAGGAATGCCTGCGCTATCGGCCGCTGCATGCGAGGCATCCTCCCGACTCACCGTTAGGAAACCGCATTTGCGGATGAAGGTTCCCACGACTGGCCAGGCTGCCGCTTCGCGTTTGGAAACAAAGCAGACGTCAAACGGACAGGCCGCTGCGACAACCAGCACATCCAGGTAACTGGCATGATTCGAAGCAACCAGCAGGGCATGCCCCCGCCGCAGTGATGACGCTGCTTCGGAAAGAAGAGACTCTCCCTCCACGCGCGGGCTCAGACCGGCTATTCGTAGCGCTGCGCGGCAAAGAAAACGAAAGATGCGGGGGGCTTGGCGGCTCGGCAGCAACAAAACCAGGAGCCAGCCTGGCAGCATCACCAAAGCCAGCGCCATCCAAGCGTACAGGCCATACACGAACCCGCTCAGCTGCCGTGCTGCCAACTGAAGCCGCCTTCCAGCACTGGCAGCGGCTAGTCTGCCGAACTGCATCCACACAGGCAGCGGCGTCGCTGCCAGTTTTCCTTCGAGATACATCTGTTTGCACGCATCCCGCCGAATCTTGCCACTGGACGTCTTGGGAACAGTTTGCGGAGGCACCATAAGGACGATATCTGGAGGCAGACCCAGCTGGCCGTCCACTCGCGCAACGATCTGGGATGCGATGAGCTCTTTGGCAGCCTTCTCTGCGTTCCGCGTCTCGGCTACGACAACGAGCTTCTCAGTACCGAGCACTTTGTCGGACACCCCGAACGCCGCAATGCAGCCGCGGCGCACACCTTCAACTTCGCCAGCCGCTTCTTCGACCTCCTGTGGATAGAGGTTGCGCCCGCCTTTAATGATCACATCCTTGAACCTGGCCGTGACGAACAGTTCTCCATCAGCCAGGTAACCGAGATCTCCGGTCGCGACCCAACCGTTGTGCATCACAGCCGCCGTGGCTTCCGGATTGCGAAAGTAGCCTTGCATGGTTGAAGGTCCTTGAAACTGGATATGTCCCTGAATTCTCTCACCCACTTCAAGATCGCTCTCATCCACCACTCGAATAGCGTGCTCGGGCAGTGGCCGTCCAGCGGAGACGAACCGAAGAGACTCTTCTGGTGCCGCACACGGCCTGGCCTCACCCTCTCTTTCGAAGGACTCCCGTTCGATTTGCTCCACACGCGGCTTGCTGCCAAGCGCAGGAAACGTCAGCCCTACCGACGATTCCGCAAGACCGTAGACGGGTAGAAGAGTTCCCTGACGAAAGCCGTACGGCTGAAATCGGAGAATGAACCGTTCCATCGTCTCCGGGCTGACTGGTTCGGCCCCATTCAAGGCTGCGCGCCAGCAGCTTAGATCCAGGCCTTCCAGCCCCCGCTCATCGATCTTGCGGGCGCACAACTCATAAGCAAAGTTCGGCGCCGCCGACAACGTGGCGCGGTGCTGGTGAATGGTCCAGAGCCACCGCTCAGGCCGGCTGAGGAACGACAAAGGCGACAGAATGGCGATCGGCACACCGAAATAGAGCGCAGCCAGCCAGGAGCCTATCAGTCCCATGTCGTGATAAAGAGGAAGCCAGCTGACACCAATGTCGGTGGGCCGGATTTTGAGCGCTTCGCCGATTGCCCGGATGTTGGCAATGAGGTTGGAGTGTGTCAATACGACGCCCTTGGGATCTCCAGTGCTTCCAGAGGTGTACTGGATGAGCGCCGCTGCGTTTCGGCCTGGCAGGTCCTTTCCCTGGCTCTGCTGCGCCAGCATTCCCCCCGATGCGTTTGCAGACGACAGGTCGGCGACGGTGACGACGGCTTTCAAACTTCGGATCCCAGGCTTGAGCAGTTTGCCCAGTTTCTCTGCTTGACGAAACGTCACCAGAAAACGCGCCTCGGCATTCTGCAGGATTCGGGACTGGCGCCTGGCGTACTCTTCCAGCTGGCTGGCTTTGAAGGGAGGGTAAGTTGGAACCGGAACCCCGCCCGCCAGAAGTACACCGAAAAAGGTAAAGAGGAAGTCCTTACCCGTCGGCAGCATCATGGCGACCGTCTCGCCGCGACGAAGTCCCCGCGCCATCAGCCCTCTGGAAACAATGAGAGCTCCTTGATACAACGCTTCATACGAGATCGTTTGGAGGCTGGCGTCTTCTCCGTAGAGGTAGATGTGATCTCGCGAAGGACTGAACCTGGCGTGGTGAAGCAGGGCATCGGTCAGCGTCCCGATGCTCGAGAGCTTTGCAAACGGAGCCTCACTCGCTTGCTTGCCCGGCGCTGAAGTTTCCAGGCTAGGGTGAGCCGGTGCTCTGCCTGAAGTGCCCTGGCTCGTAGGACTGCCGGAAGCGCTGGCTAGAGCCGTAACAAGGTCGAAAGGCGTTTCAGCCTCAGTCAGTAACTGCTCTGGAAATCTTCTGCCGAATTCCTTTTCGAGCCGGTCCAGCAATTCAACCCGCTCCAGGCTGCCCAAACCCAATTCACGTTCCAGAGAAGACTGCACTGATAACGATTGCAATGCCCGCTGCGAGCCTAAATCATCGAGCAGATGACGAACGATCTCAAGAACACGGGATTCGAGGTTGGATGGTTGAGGGGATGCGGCATTGACAGACATGGATGAGAGACTCCGGCGAGTCGCCAATCAGGCGGCGCGACTCAAGACACCCCGCCGATCTAAAGAATACGCCACTGTGGGCGCGAAAGCGAGTCGTCCGATGACTTCTCTAACCGGCTTTACTCCTGGTGATCGCCAGATTGCCTCTTTTCAACTGGCGAGCCTGGGTCAGCCCCGCGCGATCTCGGGCCGTTTGCGCCCAAACCCCGTGGCCTGCTCGAACGCGTAAGCCATCTGCAACACGCTGAAATCGTCGCGGTACCGGCCCACGATCTGGATGCCCACTGGAAGCCCATCGGAAGTGAATCCGGCTGGCACTGAGATGGCCGGGCAAAAGGTCACGCTGATCCAGTAGGCCGATTTCATCCAGGCCACATAGTGGTCCATTTTGACGTTGTCGATCTCCTTGGGCCAGTCCAGCGTGGCGTCGAAGGGAGGCACTTGATTCACCGCACATATCAAGAACTGGTGCTTCTCGTGAAACCGGCGCATTCGCTGCAAGATCTCGCCGTGCTGGGTCATTGCCTTGGCTATATCAGCTCCAGTCAGCCTGGCTCCGCGTTCGAGCTGGCCAACGGCCTCAGGTTTTATTTCATTCCGGTGCGTTTCAAGCAAAGTGCCAAGTGCGTTCCAGGAGCTCCACGCACGGAGCGTGAGGAAGACCTCGTCGGCGCCGCTCAGGTCCGGACAGGCGTCCTCAACGATGCAGCCAAGACTCTCAAAATTCTTGCGCTGGGTTTCCAAGACCGATCTGACTCGTCTGTCGAGCGGCAGCGCTCCCAGGTTGGGACACCAAGCCACGCGCACTCCTTTGAGGTTGCTTTCAAGGACGTTGGTGAAGACTCCAGGATCAGACGGATAGCAGCCGGGATCGCGCGGGTCCGCTCCCGCCAGGACACTCAGCAGGAAGGCTGTGTCAGCGACTGAGCGGGCCATGGGCCCTTTGACCGTGAATCCCAGAAACGGCAGCAAGACCGGCGCCAGCGGCACGAGGCCGACGGTTGGGCGAAGGGCAACGATATTATTGAAGTTGGCTGGATTCCGCAAAGAACCGCCCAGGTCACTGCCATCCGCCAAGGGGAGCAACCCAGCCGCCAGTGCCGCTCCTGCCCCGCCGCTAGAACCGCCGGCGCTTTTCGTCAAGTCGTAGGGATTAACGGTCGTTCCATACACTCGGTTGTAGGTGTGCGAACCCATGCCAAACTCGGGCACATTGGTCTTGCCGATGGGAATAACACCGGCATTTCGCAGCCGCTCGACCAGAACTGAGTCCTCTTCTGCTTTCAGATCTCGGTAGATCGGCGAGCCACGCGTGAACGGAAATCCAATGGCGGGTTCGAGATCTTTGAAAGCAAAGGGAAGACCATGCAAAGGTCCAATCCGCTCCCCTCGTGCCAGGCGTTGATCGGCTTGGTCGGCGAGCGCGAGACACTTGTCATCATCGAGCTTCGCCACGATGGCATTGATCTTGGGATTCACCCGGTTGATCTGACTGAGGTGCGCTGCCATCACCTCACGTGCCGAGACCTTGCGAGTTCGAACAAGGCCCGCCAATTCTCGGGCGCTCATGAAGCAGAGATCGCTGGGTTCTGTGGGAATCATCGGTTCAGCGTGCAGTGGGTCTTTGGTTAGCCAACCGGCCAGGGTGCCTGCCACGGCAGCAACTCGCGACGCCTTGAGAAACTCACGGCGGCTGAAACTCATGGAAGCCTCGGGGAAAGCTTCAGACTTGCCAATAAAGAGAAGTCTGAGTGACCTGTTCCGGATCGTGGCGCGGATTCTAGTTCCCCGCCGTTGCGCCACGAGTTTCGTAACGCTCCTTGAGTGTCACCGGCTCCGGGCGCATTGGTTCGAAGAGGCTGAAGCTGAAGACATCAGTCGCAGACGCCAGGGCCACGTATTGCTTGCCGTTAGCGCTGTAGGTCATGGGAGAAGCCGTGATGAGCTGACCGGTGTTGAAATGCCAGAGCACTTTACCAGTGCGAGCATCTGCGGCGGAGAGATATCCTTCGTTGTCGCCGAAAAACACCAGACCACCAGCTGTGGAGACAGTTCCTGGCCAAGGATCCATCGTGTCCTTCACGATCATCGGAATCTCCCACCGGATATCGCCGGTCTGGATGTCGATGGCGCGCAGAAAGAACTGGCCTGGCTCAGAGGGAATCGCTTCGGCGCCGGTGCCGCTGTAGCATTCGCCTTTCTCATAGGCACGCGCCGAGGCGGTGTAAATGTCGCATTGCTCAATGGTGATCACGTAGAACAGACCTGTTTCCGGGTTGTATGAAGGCGAGAACCAGTTGCTGGCCCCCTTAATGCCGGGACAGGCAATCCTCCCGGCCGGCGTTGGATCCGTGTCTGGAATCACATCAGGCCGCCCGTTCGGCAGGATGCCTTTCGCCCAGGTCATCTTCTTCACGAACGGCTTTGCTAGCAGCACTTTCCCGTTGGTGCGATCCAGAACGTAAAAGAAGCCATTTCGGTTGGCCTGCAGCAGCAGCTTGCGCGGTTTACGCTGGAACACCGCGTCGATCACCACTGGAAACTCCTGTGCGTCCCAGTCGTGCGTGTCGTGCGGCGTGAACTGGTAGTGCCATTTTAGCTTGCCCGTGTCCGCGTCGAGGGCAACCACCGAGTCAGAATACAGGTTGTCGCCAGGGCGCAAATCGCCATTGAAGTCCGGACCCGGATTGCCCACTCCCCAGAACACCAGGTTTTGTTCCGCGTCATAGGTCCCGGTCATCCAGGTGCCACCTCCGGAAACCTCGATGGGATGGCCCCCCCACGTCTCGAAGCCGAGCTCCCCAGGTGCTGGAATAGTATAAAACCGCCATAGCTGTTTCCCGCTGGCCGCGTCGTAAGCGTCCACAAAACCCCGGATGCCGCAGTCGCCACCGCTGACCCCCACCAGGACCTTGCCATTGATAGCCAGGGGCGCCAGCGTGGCATGAACCTGCGAGTTTTTGTCGCTTCCACCGAACTCGGCGTCCCACAAGAGTGCGCCGGTCTTCGCATGCAACGCCAGCAAGTGTGCGTCACTCGAGACAAAGAACACGCGGTCACCCAGCACTGCCACGCCGCGGTTGCCCTCGTGGCGCTTCGCTTGGGTGTGCTTGTAGTGCCAAAGTTCACGGCCTGTGCCAGCATCGAGGGCATAGACCTCATTCGTGTGGCCGATGTACATCACTCCATCAACCACCAGAGGCGTCAACTGCAGCCGTTTGGAGTCTTTGACCTGATAGACCCACTGTGGCACCAGATTACCAACATTGGTCGTGTTAATCTGTTTGAGCAAGCTATGACGCCGCGCGGTCAAGTCGCCCGAGTAGCTCAGCCAATTCTGCGCAGGCAGCTTCAGCAGGTCCTGAAATGCCACCTCCGCCTGGAGAGGCAGAGCCAGTAATAGAAACAAGCAAGATACCTTCCTCATGGTTCGACTTCCTTCCCGTGCTCAATTTTCTCCTCCGTTTCCGGCGGAGCTAGTGACTGCCGGCTGAGAAAAGCCAGCAGGTTCTGCAGTTCCACATCCAACAGGGAAATCTTGGGCATGGGGGAACCGATATGATGGACCAGTTCCCTTAGGTCCCGCTTCAAGAAAAAGTGAAATTCGCCCTGCGCATCCTGGATCTGGACGGAATAGTTGCTGTTATTCTTTTCTGTCCCGGAAATTCGCTTCCCCAGGCGCGTGACAGCCGAAATCCGAGCGTAGCCGGGCTCCACAAAGGCATCCGGATCTTGAATCGATTTCCGGATTTTTTCTAGCGACCGCCGGGACCCGACGTTCGAGAGGTCCGGACCCGACAGGCCTCCACGGCCACGAATCAAGTGGCACTGCGAGCACTTGTTGCTGGCAAAAAACAACGCCTCTCCGGCAGCGATGTCTCCGGGGACGTCTAGATCGAAGGCACTGGCGTTCATGCTGCGAATGAAAGACACCAACTGCCAGATTTCCTGATCACTCAGCGAAGATGGCGGCATTTGTGTGCCAGCAACACCCCCCTTGATAACCTCAAATAGCCTCCTGTCGCTCATCTTCTGAACGCGCTCCATCTCAGCCAATCGCGAGCCGCGGCCGCCCTGGCCTGTGGGACCATGGCAAACGGCGCATCCCGAATTGAATTGTGTCCGGCCAACCTCAATGGCAGCCTTATCCTTGCCAAAAGGATTCTTGATTCTCTTTTCAGGGGCCTGGTCTTGGGCATAGAGCGTGAGAGCAGACCAGGCAAGCATGCAGCAAACGGCAACACAAGTTCTCATGGACAATCTCAGGTCGTCACGACGTTCAGTCTCCAACCGGAAACGGCGATCTATGAAGCGAGCTGGTTGACTTTGACAGGCTGACGGCGACGGTGTGCTCGAGTCGAGAGTCTTCAACTGGCTGCGGTTCGCGCGTCTTCCTGCAGCACAGAGCTGACGATCTTCACGGCTTCCTCCACCTGGGCACGAGAAATGTCCAGATGGGTGACCGCCCGAATTCGGTTCGGCGGTACTGGGCTCATGCGCAGCCCGTGCTCCTGAAATCGACTCAACAACTCCTGATTTCCGAGCCCAGACCTGGAAATATCAAAAATCACAATGTTGGTTTCGACTTCCTTGGGGTTCAGCGAGATTCCTGGAATGCCTGCCAGCCCTTCGGCCAGAACGCTGGCGTTCATGTGGTCTTCGGCCAGCCGGTTTATGTGATGCTTGAGGGCATAAACGCCGCCCGCAGCAATGATGCCTGCCTGGCGCATGGCGCCTCCCAGCCGCTGCTTCCACTGCCAGGCTTCCAGGATGAAATCCTTGCTGCCTGCCAGCACCGCCCCTACCGGAGCTCCCAAGCCCTTGCTCAAGTCTATCCACGCCGAGTCAAAGCCAGCCGCATATTGTTTCGCGGAGATTCCCGTAGCGACGACCGCATTGAACAGCCGGGCCCCGTCCATGTGAGTTGACAACCGATGCTGCCTTGCGGCGGCACAGACTTCCTGGATGGTTTGGAGTGGCCAAATGGTGCCTCCTCCCATATTGGCCGTCTGCTCGACCGAAACGAGCCGAGTCTTGGGTTGATAGCGAGAGATGGGCCGAATCCCCGCCTTCACCCGCTCTGCCGTAAAGACCCCCCGGTTGCCGGGCAATCCATGAACGATGGCGCCAGCCAGAACTGCCGGCCCGCCGGCTTCCGAGTTCAAAGGATGCGCTGTCCGGTCGAGCAGGATCTCGTCGCCTGGCCGACAGTGAAGCTTAATCGCGATCTGATTGCACATCGTCCCCGAAGGAAGAAACAACGCGGCTTCTTTTCCCAGCAGTTCGGCAACCTGATCCTGCAGCAGGTTGACCGTGGGATCTTCTCCCTTTTGCTCGTCGCCAACCTCGGCTTCGCACATGAACCGGCGCATCTCGGCAGTTGGCTTCGTTAAAGTGTCGCTGAACAGGTCAATTCGAATCAGGGCTGGCATAGAAAAAACCCCTTCAAGAACCGAAATGGAGAACACGAAGAACCTGCGGAATGCCGGGATGCTAGCAAGGGGGCCGGAATGTTGTCAAATGACGGCCGGCCCTATCAGAGCTTCTACCGCAGCCTTGGAACACTCTTCAACGGGCCGGCCTTGAACTGGCGTTGTGACAGCGACTGTTTTGCCGGCGGAACTGATGATGGTGCAGCCGGTTCGTGGGGACCTTGCGGCAGCAGCACTTCACGTCTGACTATGAGCAATGACGAAACTGGGGCGCTTTCGTGCAGGTCGAACTTCGAATCGCGGACTGTCAGCGGCGGACCAGACCGAAAGTCGGAGGCAAACACTTGGCGGGTATCAGAGAGCTCTGCGAGTTGGAATGGCTGGCAGGCGGATGCAGAGCTTTGTCCGCACATGGCCGCAAGAAAGGAGCACACCGTGCGGAGAAGCCGCCTAAACGCCGAGTTTGTCCGCGAGAGATCCGCCACGGCACGCCGGCCGTTTACTCAATCGACTGCAAGAAAGCGGCCAGCCGTTCATTGAAGCGTTTGGGGTCTTCCAGAAACATAGCGTGGCCCAAGCCCTCGAATATCGTGAGTTCTGACTTGGACACCTGGCTCTTCAGGAATTCTCCAATGGACTGGTTTTCCGAAGTCATAAGGATCAGTGTGGGCACTCCAATCTTCGACACAAGCAGTCGCCGGTCTCCAGAGAAATAATCAAAGCCCATAATCGCGGAAACTGTGGTGGGCGTCCTCATCGCCTCCTTGACGATCCACTCCAACTCCGATTCGGTGCGCTCTGTCTTGAACATGCCATCGACCAACTCGTTGGTCCTGGCCATGCGGTGGTCTTCCCAGTCGGTGATGAGCTTGTGTGTGTCTTCAGGTGTCAGGCCGTGCGGCCAGTCTTCCTTCTTTACCATCGAGGGCGAGCCGTCCACCAAGACCAGTGCCTTGAGACGATCGTTACCGAACTGGTTGACGTACTCAAGGGCGACAGCGACTGCCATAGACCAAACTACCACCGTGACACCGTCCAATTGCAGTATCTCCATAACCCGGCGAAGGTCGCGGGCCTGCTGGTTCAGAGTGTTGCCTGAGAGTACTTTGGTAGAGTTGCCCTGGCCGCGGGGATCGATGACTACCACACGATGGGTTTTGGAGAACGCCGCTACCTGCTCTTTCCAAATGCCTGAAGTCATCGTCCAGCCGGGAACGAACAGCAGTGGCGTCCCCTCACCTGAAATTTCGCAATAGAGCTTGACCTGTGGGGCAACTTCCAGCAGTTCTGCCTGAGTGTAGCTCGGTGATAGCAGCGAAAGAACCGCAAGAGCAAGCATGACCTGCCTGGCTCTGAATTGCATCGGCGCCTCCAGCACCAGAAACTCCCAGCCGTCACCCGGCGCGAAAACTGGTGCTGAAGAGTGTATCGTTGGCCGCAGACCGTTGCATTAGTCTGCGGGGCTGACCGCAGTTCAGGAGAAAGAATCGTCGATGAGGCGCAAAGGCGCAGTTGCGATGGATTCCAGGAGTGCGCAACAGCCCCATCCAGATGTAGTGGGTGCGAACTCGTGCTGCGCAAAAGAGGACAGAGGTTTTGAACGCCTAACGGAACCGAGCCATCTGGATCTCGGCCGAATCCTGGACGCGCTGGGAAACTTCGTAGGCTGACTGGATGTATTTCCTGAAGTCCTCGGCAGCCTTGTCAAGGGCGTGAAGCAAGACGAAATTGTATTTCTTCATCGCCTTATGCAGCTGTGTGACGAGCTTGCGGTAAGCTTTGCCGTCGGATTGTTCCTTCGCCACGCAATCGTCGGCACCGGAGACCGCCGTCCTGAATCCGGAGACAGCCTTGGCGCTGTTCTCTCTGTCAAGCTTGCGGGTGTGGAGGACGATCTCCTTCAATCGCGCTTCGGCGATCTCCAGGTAGAGCTTCAGCCGTTGCTCGGCATCTTTGGCTTGTTGGACTGACTCCTTCTCCTCTGTTGTCAGACCTTCGAGCTCTGAGGCCAGCATGGCAGGGGAGCACAACATCCTGCAAAGCACCAAAGCAACAAGTAGGATCTGCTGGATGAATCGCAAAACCATGGCATGTCCTTGACGTCCGCTCACCGTTCCGACAGGGGAATGTAACGCGCGGGATACTGTGGACCCAGGTACTCGGCCCGCGGCCGAATGAGGCGGTTGTTTTCGAGTTGTTCCAGAATGTGCGCTGTCCAGCCGGAAATGCGGCTCACAGCAAAAATAGGAGTAAACAGGTCCACAGCAACTCCCAGGTTGTAGTAAACCGTGGCAGAGTAAAAGTCGACGTTCGCATTGATGTTTTTCTCGCGTTTCATGATTTCTTCAATCATACGCGACATTTCGAACCACTTGCCGTTCCCTGAACTTTGGCACAGGTCGTGAGACATCTTTCGCAGATGGGTCGCTCGGGGATCTTCGGTGTTGTAAACACGATGACCAAAACCGCTGATCTTCTTCTTGCTGGCCAGTGCGTTCTCCAGGTAGGTCTCAACCTTATTGACTTCGCCGATCTCCAGCAGCATCCGCATCACATCAATGTTGGCACCGCCGTGGAGCGGCCCTTTCAGCGTGCCAATGGCCGACGTAACCGCGGAGTGCATATCTGACAAGGTGCCCGCAGTAACGCGGCCCGCGAAAGTCGAAGCATTGAATTCGTGGTCGGCATGAAGAATTAGCGCGACATCGAACGCTTTCTCCGCGGTAGGCGTTGGTTTTTTCCCTGTCAGCATGTATACAAAATTGGCCGCGTGCTTGAGAGAAGTGTCAGGTGACAGTGGGTCCTTGCCGCTGCGAATGCGGTCTATGGCTGCCGTAATGGTCGCGACCTGTCCTGTCAAGCGGTAGGTCTTCCGGAGATTGGCCTCCGCGCTGCCGGTTTGCCGGTCAGGATCGTATAACCCGAGGGCCGAAACGGCCGTGCGCAGCACATCCATGGGATTGGCGTCCTTCGGAAAGCGCCGCATCAAGTGAAAAACTTCTTCCGGCACCGCGCGGTTTCTAGCAAGCTCCTCCGTCAGATGATCCAATTCCTTCCGTTGGGGAAGCTTGCCGAACCAAAGCAGATAACAGACTTCCTCAAAACTGGATTTCTCAGCCAGATCATGAATATCGATCCCTCTGTAAGACAGAACTCCCTGGTCACCATCAATGAAGCAAATGGATGAGGTCGCCGCAACAACGTCCTGCAGACCCTCTTTGAAAGTTGACATGGACTGCTCCTGGCTGGTGAGGCTTGAGAATTTGTTGATGGGTGGCCGGCTGACGATCGGACCGCCGGGGAGATGCACAGACGATCTGGGAAAAATGTTAAACCAAACCTGTTTGGTCTGAAAAGAGATTAATCGGTCTCTTCTTAATAAAAAAGAGAGACAAAGGACCAGTAAAGCCCAGCCAATGGCCGAAAGCCGGACAAGAGCCTGTCCGGAGGGCAAAGGGCCGCGAAGATGCCCATGATCGGTTGACAAAACAGCTGCCGATCGCAATTTACTGTTGCGCCCCATCGATCAGGGAAGGATCAGGGCTTTGCCGGAGCTGGCCGCAACGTGGCTGGTCCGTCTACTTGAATCAGCGCAGCCGTGATGGTCCCGATGTTGATCTTGGCCTTCAACTGCACGGGCATGCGGGCTTCATCATTCGTCAGCCAGATGAACAGCCGGCCTTTGTTTTTGAAAAGACCATCGAATACCCGAGGCTCCAAGCGTAGCGTCTGGAAAGTCCCTGCAGGTGTGCGGACCTCTTCCTGGGCCTGAATCTCGATATTGACGTCGTAGGTGCGTCCACCATCGTTGATGGGAAACTGAACCAGATCACCCACACGCAGGTTCCTGGTGCGAATCACATACAGTGCAGAGAGCACGTCCTGGACACAAGCAGGAATAGGAGATTCTGTCCGCTTTGCAGGCAGGTCTGGCCGGTTGAGGTCCTGGTCCTCCATACGTGCCTGGCGGGTCTTGGGATCGAACAAGACCACGGTGTTGCGGTGGCGGAGCCCTTCCTGAATGTTCTTCACAATTCGCCGAGAACAAAGGTCGCGGCTCTGGAACAGCGACTCGAAGACATCCACAACTTTGAACAGTGTCGCAACAATCCCCGTGGAACGGACCGTGGCATTGATCCGGTATACCTCGTCATTCTGAAGGTGGGTCTTTTCTGCCAGAGTCATAGTGGCAACTCCGGCATCGAAAACCTTCCACGAAACGTTGTAGGTGAAACTCTCACCAACCGTGAAATGTACTGGGGCCGCGGAAGCAGGCCTTTGAGCCGTAGTGGCAGCCCGCTGAGTGGCCTCGCCGAAAGAAAAGCCGTGAAAGAGAAAGATCAGAACAGATCCAAAAGCTAGGACAAATGGGAGCACTGAGACTGGTCCCAGCTTCAAGCGGTACTCAGAAAGAGGCATCATTCATTCCTCATCGCCGGCTCGGCATTCACACTGTCCGAATCTTCAGAATCAACACTCCAATGGCTGCGACAAATCCCAACAGCGCCTGGTACTCCCTGTTGTTCCAGTAGCGCTGAACACTGAACCGGCCTTCGCCCGGCCTCGCACCATAGAGCCTGGGGAAAAACAGGGGCACGGTCGTCTCATAGCGGGAGTACTGTTGCGGAAACTTACGCCGAAGGAAGTCCCTCTCCTGCTGCATCACGCCTCCATAGACGGCCGCGAAGCAGAGCAAGAACACCACGAGCAACTCCAGCCGGCCGCCAGCCACTGAGAACCCAACTCCGATGACGAAGCTTCCAAAGTAGAGCGGATTACGGGTAAAAGCGTATGGCCCGGCTACCGCGAGTTCGTCGTTCTTGCGGATGTGGCCCGTGGCCCAAGCACGCAGCAGAAGGCCAAGAAAGGCGATTATCCCTCCAATCCAAAGATACTTTGGCGTTGGCTGGGAAAAGTAGAAGTAAAGCCCAGCGAGTAGAAAGCCGGCAGGGACTCGAACTCTAGTCAGCAGCATTCGCAGCGTACAGGTCATACAAGCTATTTGGCAGACTTTTTCCCAGAGACTGGAGGTTTTGACGGCAGAAAATTAGTAGTTTGGTTATCGACCTCTGTCGTCTGACTGCCAGACACGATTGCAGGATTCATCGTAATAACTCAACCTGGTATGGCCAGACCAGGTCAGTGAGAGACCGCTTGGTCTGCTGTTTTCAAACGTCGCAGCGCTGCCTCGTAGACTTCCTGCACCTGCACTCGGCGCAGACATTCCTTCTGAAAAACCGGGCAGGTTCGCTTGTAGCAGGGACCACAGGGCACCGAATGGAAAACGACAATGTCCTGCGAACAGAATGGTCCGTTGCGAGCTGGGTTGGTCGGGCCAAAGATACCAACGATCGGCGTCCTGCAGGCCGCGGCCAGGTGCAGCGGCCCCGTATCCCCTCCGACAAAGAGCTTCGCCCGCTTAAGAAGGGCTATCAGCTGCGGAAGCGACGTTGCAAACGTGATCGGAAGCGCACCCGCACAGGACTGAAGAATTCCATCGACCAGTGGTTCTTCGCCAGGTCCCCAGGTAAGAACGGTGGGCAGCCCGGTCGCTGCTAAAAGGCGGTCATGCAGAAGGGCATAGTTGGCGGGATCCCAGTTCTTGGTCTCCCACCCGCCGCCCGGATTCACAACGATGAAATCCCCAATCCCCCGCGAGGTCAGCTGCTGTTCGATGTAGCGTTCGTCATCGGGCAGCACCTGCAGCTCAAAGTGATGGGCGCCAGACGTAATTCCAACGGCGCTCAACAACTGCTTGCAGATGTCAATCACATGCCGCGCTTCCGGAGCCGGGACGATGCGCATGTCGTAAAACATGCGGCATCCAGGCTCCTTAAGGCTTGCCTTGTCGAATCCAATCAGCCGGCTTGAAGCGGCAAGATACCCAAAGATCGCAGACTTCCAGAGCCCCTGAAAATCGAGGGCCACGTCATAACGCTGGGCCCGCAGGTTCGAGATGATCCGCGCTATCTCACGGATGGTTGCAGGACTCCAGTCCCGGCGCCAGCGCTGCGTATCGACTTCGATGATCTCGCTTAGCCAGGAGTTTCCTCGCAGAATAACGCTGCATTTGCGCTCGACAAGCCAGTCCACTTCGGCACGGGGAAAGGCTTCCTTCAACGCCGCCAGAGAAGGCAGCGTGTGAACGACATCACCGATGGACCCCAGCTTGATGATCAGGATGCGGCGTGGTGTCTCCATGAACAGCCTCACTGCGGCCTTGAAGCCGGTGGGAGCCTCTGCAGCATTCTCTGAATCAGATCGCGCGTAGAATGATCCTTGGGGTCACCGACAATAGCGATCTTGCCACCATAAGAACGCACCACCTCGCGCTCTGGAACTGTCTCTTCTGTGTAGTCGGTGCCTTTGCAATGAATGTCGGGCTTGAGCGCCAACAGAACTCTCTCAACGTTCGGTTCATTGAAGATGACAAGGTAGTCAACGGAGGAAAGCGCTGACAAAATCTCAGCACGCTCGTCTTCAGGCATGAGCGGGCGCTCGGGTCCCTTCAAAAGCCGGACGGAACGATCGCCATTGAGTCCAACAACGAGAGCATCTCCAAGCTCCTTGGCTCCTTGGAGATAACGAACGTGCCCGACATGCAACATATCGAAGCAACCGTTGGCAAAGACAACCGTCTTGCCCGAGGCTCGCAGCGCCGCAACCAGCGGTTGAAGGGCTTCGAGGGAAAAGACCTTGTTGGCAGGTGTCATGTAGAATCCCAGTCAAGCGTGCAAGTCCAAGGCTCATGAGGTGGCACCGAGGGACCTGCAGGCGCTCAGTTGTTTCAAAGCACCTGGTCCGCATCTCTGGCCACAGCTTCTTGAAGCTCTGCAGCCGAGACCGTTGCGGTGCCTCGCTTCATCACAACGATTCCACCGGCGTAGTTCGACAGCCTGGCCGCCTCCTCGAAACTCGCACCGACAGCCAGCGCTAGAGTGAAGACTGCAATCACCGTGTCTCCGGCTCCAGTGACATCCGCAATCTCATCTGTGCCAAAAATCGGAATGTGGACAGGCTTTCGGCCGGCAACAAACAATGCCATGCCGTCTCGTCCGCGGGTGATCAGCACGGCTCGGAGTTTCAGCTTTCGCAAGAGCTTGCGTCCAGCCTCTTCCAGCTTGCCAAGATCATTGCCGATCCTCATGCCCAAGGCCTCTTCAACTTCCGGCTCGTTGGGCGTACACGCAGTCAAGCGAGGGTAGTTCAAGAGGCGAAACCGCGAGTCCACCGTGACTGGGAGCCCTTCAGCTGAGAGAATCTGGCCGGCCACTTCTGGGTTGACAAACCCAAAACCATAATCGGAAACGATCATCCCCCGGCATCGTCTGATCAGAGCCTCCAGGTCGCGGCGAGTTGCTGCCGTGGTCTCAGGCGTGTGGAGAAATAGTGACTCCCGATCGATTCTGAGGACTTGCTGCCGCGACGAGTGGACAGAACCCGCCGAGTAACGGGTCTTTGTTGGGGTCTGGTAACCCTTGACGGCACGGACCAGCGAAAGGGGAACCCGCGCTCGGTGGAACTGCCTCCGCAAAGCCTTTCCTGCTTCGTCAACTCCCAGAATGCCCAAAGGCACGGGGGCCGCACCCAGCTCCGCGAGATTGCTGATAGCGTTGGCAGCCCCGCCTGGCACAAAGTGAGACTCTCTATACTTCAAAATCAAGACCGGGGCCTCGCGCGAAATTCGTGAGATCTCGCCGTAGACGAATTCGTCGGCGACCAGATCGCCGTAAACGGCAATGGGACAGCCCCGGAATTTCTCAATGATCTCGAGAAAGCGACGCTTCGGATTGGGGGGAGTCGTCATTGCAAGAAAGGCAAGCCATGCTACTGCATGTGCGCGAAGTCTCTGTTCTGCCAGCGTTGTTCAGGAACGAGAACTACTCAAGGTGGAGGCGAACCGTTGAGGGCTGCAGAGCTTTCGGAAGATGTCTGAACCTTCCTGGGTTGGATATCCCTCAGCTACTGCTGGCCCCTCAAAGTCTTCAGTATCACCTCTGAAGCTTCCAGCAGGTCTTTGGCGATCCAGTCCGGCTGAAGCTCCCAATTGTGGCGCTGGTGTTCATGCTCTCCCAAACCATACCCCGTCAGAACAAAGATCGAGCGGGTACCCGCGTTGCGAGCGAGCTGAATGTCACCGTAGCGATCGCCGATGACAAAGGATCGGGTCAAGTCGATGTCCAGTTCCTGCGCACCCCGCTGCAGCATTCCAGTCTTGGGCTTGCGGCAATTACAAGCCTGGCGATACGGCGGCTCGCCAACTGAAGGATGATGAGGACAATAGTAAATCGCGTCAAAATAGGCACCGCTTTCGGCCATTTCCTTCTGCAGCTTTTCGTGAACTTGCTTCACCATATCTTCTGCAAAGTAGCCGCGAGCGACACCTGCCTGGTTCGTGACAATAATTGTCTTCAGGCCAGCCTGGTTGAGATTGCGAATCGCCGGAGCAGACCAGGGATAGACCTGATAGCGAGCCAGGTGGTTAATGTAGCCCACCTCTTCGCTGATCGTTCCGTCCCGGTCGATGAAGACGCCGATGTTGGGCATTCGAATCGATGACGACAAGAGGCAAATCCGCCCAAGGATCGCAACCCTCAAGGGCAAGCCGCCCCTGCGGCAGCGTTGCTTCAGGAAGCGTGTTTTCCGAAGCTGCCCGGTGTTCCTGGCGGCTCGATCAGCGCTGTTCCCGAGACTGGCCGATCACCCGCACAGCCTGTTGGTAGACTTCGTCCACACTGATACGGGTCATGCAGCGATGATCAATCGGGCATTCTCGCAAAAGGCACGGACTGCATTCAACCCTTTTATTCACAACAACGGCCGCAGGACTCATTGGTCCGGTGGCAATCTCGTCAGTGGAACCGAAGATGGCAACCATCGGAACGCGCAGCGCGGCAGCCAAGTGCATCGGCCCCGAATCGTTCGTGATAAATAGATCGCAGCACGAGATCATGGCAATCAACTCGGCCAACTGGGTCTTGCCTGACAAGATGATCGGTTTATAACGCATGGCACTCTGAATCGTTTCGGCGATGGCCCGTTCCTTGGGCGCGCCAAAGATTACGACCGAAGCGTTTCTCTCCTGAACCAGCCGGTCAAGCAGCGCCGCATAGCTCTCGCTGAGCCAGCGTTTGGCGGAACCGTAATGGGCTCCAGGATTCACGCCGACAACGGTCCGTCCAAAGTCGACGCCTTGCATTTGAAGCGCTGTTCGCGCCTGATGTTTTCGCAGAGACCCCACGTGCAGACCTATATCCGGCATCGCGGCAGCGGCAAATCGTGAGGGCTCCTGGCGTGGCGCCATCAGAGCACTGCGACGACAGCCTAGGAGCTGGTCCACCAGATCGGCGTAGTAAAAGGTCTGATGGAGCCCGAAGATCTGCGGGTCCAGCTTTGCCTTATGGGAGAGCAGCCAGCCACGGCTATCGCGATCATAACCGGCCCGAATCGGGATCCCGGCCAATGCCGTCACCACGGCCGCTTCGAAGGCATTCTGAAACAATATAGCTGCGTCGAACTGATGCTTCCTCAAGTCTTGTATCAGTCTGAGTTTCCCCCATACCCCCCAATGGGTTCGCTCCCGGTCATAGATCAGGACCTCGTCCACTGCAGCACAGTCCTCATAGACGCCGCTTACCCAGGGCAGGACCAGCAGCGTAATGCGAGCGTGTGTAAAGCATTCACGAATCTGTCTGAGAGCCGGCAACGACAACACCGAGTCCCCAACCCAGTTGGTTCCCCGGACCAGGAGTCTTTGAACTTTTCTCGTGTCAAGAGGTTTCATCGAGCTGAGATTCCCAAGACGCTCTCCAGCAATCTGACGACTCCCTTGAGGTCGTTAAACTCGAAAGCGACTCTTACGGCCACCACGTCCAGAGGCGCCAAACTGACCGAGTTCAGCTTCTCTGCATCCTTCTCCGTAGTAATTAACGTGTTCACACCGAATTCAGCAGCTTCGCGCTTCAGACGCTGGTAGTCCTTTAAGCGGTAACTGTGGTGGTCGGGAAAGCTGATGCAGCCACGCAGGCAAACGCCGCATTTCTTTACCGACTGAAAAAACTGAGAAGGATTGGCGATTCCAGCAAAAGCCAACGCGCCGGATGCCGGGAGCGTTGCAAGAGAGAAGTCGCCGGACCCATTCAGCCTCCGGGCAGAAACAAGGCGCTGGCGGACCATGAAGCAGGGCAGCAAGGGCTTGTGGGCCAACACCTGCGCGATTAGCTTTTGGTAGTCCTGGCCGGATTCGGTTCGGGAAAGGAACAAAGCATCGGCCCGTTGAATGGCATTCAGCGGCTCTCTCAGGCGTCCTGACGGAGGCAGGCCGCCGCCAAAAGGATTGGTTACGTCGATGAGAAGCAGGTTGAGATCACGATGGAGCTGCAGATGCTGAAAGCCGTCGTCCAACAAATGTACATCGGGACTGAACTGTTGCTCCACCCAAGTTCCCGCTGCCGCGCGACTCTTGGATACAGCCACGATCGCTTGCGGCAACCCTCTGGCAATAACTAAGGCTTCGTCGCCAGCCTCACGGGCCGCCGCCAGGATCTGTTGTCCATCCGAGACAACTAACGGATTGCGGCTGTGCTGCCCCTTGTACCCGCGCAGCAAGACAGATACCCGGCGTCCTGAATCCTGCAATATCTTTCCCAACGCGATGGTCGTGGGTGTTTTCCCTGTGCCACCCATGGTCAGGTTGCCAACGCTGATGACTGGCGCACGCAGTCGCGTTGTGCGAAGGATTCGCACGGAATAGCACCACGCCCGAAGTCGCACAGTAGCTTCGTAGGCGAGGGACAGAGGAGACAAAAGGGTCATCTGAGAGTTCGGAAGCCGAGGTTCGAGGTTCGAAGTGCAGAGCGCTGACGTCAGGCTCCAGCGACCCTGGCCGCAAGCAGGTAGTCTTAGTCCGGACCGCGAACCTCGCACTGCACGGTTCGCACTTCCTGTTTTACCCTCCCGAGGATTTTTTGAACTGCTCCACGGTTGGACGCCAGGATTGCGTAGCCGCTCTCGCCCATGCGTCGGCGCGCGTCAGCGTCCCGCAAGAGCTCTAGAAACTTCTCTCCAAGCTCGGAGCCGTTGCCAACCTGGACAGCTGCCTGTTGCTCCAGGAAGTGCTTTGAGATCTCACGAAAATTGCTCATGTGCGGCCCAAAGAGCACCGGTTTAAGGTAAAGGGCTGGCTCCAGGATGTTGTGTCCGCCAGTGGGCACCAGGCTGCCTCCGATAAAAACAACATCAGCCAGTCCGTACAACACTGCCAATTCACCCATTGAGTCCAGCAGAATCACTTCAACGCCCGCGTTCCCGTTGCCAGACTCCAGTTCGGATCGCTTGCGATAGGCAAAGCCCTCAGCTGAGATCAACGCTTCCACTTCGGTAAACCGCTCCGGGTGCCGCGGCGCCAGGATTAGCACCGCCTGCGGGCACTGTAAATGCAGTCTTTTGAAAGCCGCAAGCACCTGCCCTTCCTCGTCTTGCATGGTGCTGCCCGCCACGACAACGAACTTCCCTGATCCCAACCTCAACAGGCCGCGGTAAACCTCGATTTTCTTTTCAATGCCTTCAGGCGCGGCAATCTCGTATTTCAAGTTGCCGCAGACTTCGACCTTGTCCGGGTTTGCTCCCAGACTCAAAAGCCGTTCGCAATCCAGCGCCGTTTGCATGCCGCACCAGCGAAAATCGCTCAGCACCCTTCGCATGAACCCGCGGACCATTCGGTAGCGCCCCACCGACCGGTCAGAAATGCGGCCATTCACCAGCAGGACTGGAATCTGGCGATCGTGGCATTCCCGCAGGAAGTTGGGCCAGATTTCCGTCTCGGCCACCAACACCAGGGAAGGTCGGATCGCGTCGAGGCTTCTTCGGACAGCGAAACGCCAGTCCAGTGGAAAGTAGACGAGATTTACGCCGCCCGGAAGCTTGCCGCGGGCAAGCGTTTGTCCCGTGACCGTCGTGGTGGATACCAACAGCCCGCGCTCCGGCCACTCAATTTGAATCGCACGAATGAGAGGCAGGCTGGCAAGTACCTCGCCCACCGAGACTGCATGAATCCAAATGCTACCCTCCGGTGCTGCTTTGACTTCCCGGGGCAAGCTCCCCAGTCTCTGGCGGAGGCTTGAAAGATACTTGCGGTGCAGCAGTGCTTGAAGCAAAAAGTAAGGCAGGGCCAGAATGAATCCGCAGGTAAAAACGATGCTATAGAGGAGGTGCATGCGACTCCGGAACCCGTGCCTTGAACGACCCGAAAGCCGCTCCCACTCTGGGTTTTGGCGCAGTGATTATAGCGTCGAGGTTCCGGCATGTCCAAGCGAAATCATTGACAAGGCTTCTGAGAAACCGATATATTGCGCGGTCTTGCGCGCTGGGAAAGGCCCTGCTATGGCGTGCCGGCAGTTTCCTGCTCTCAATTAGTTCGGAAGATAATCATTATGAGCAAGCTATCCATTCGCGACCTCGATCTCAAAGGGAAACGAGTCTTCATTCGCGTAGACTTCAATGTCCCTCTCGACGAGGAGGGACGGGTTACCAACGACGCCCGCATTCAAGCAAGCCTGCCCACCATTCAGCACTCCCTCGCTCAGGGCGCCCGCGTTATCCTGGCGTCTCATCTGGGGCGGCCAAAGGGCAAGGTAAACGCCACAATGAGCCTTAAGCCCGTGGCTGCCAGCCTCGGCAAACTTTTGGGACGAAGGGTCCAGTTGGCCGCAGATTGTGTTGGCAATGAAGTGCTTTCCCAGTCCAGAGGTTTGCAGGATGGAGGACTCCTGCTGCTCGAGAACCTGCGGTTCCACTCTCAGGAAGAAGCCAACGACCCAGAGTTCTCAAAGCAACTGGCAGCCCTTTGCGACTTGTATGTGAACGACGCCTTCGGCACTGCACACCGGGCGCACGCGTCTACGGTCGGCATGATTCCCTTTGTTGGCAAGGCTGCGGCTGGATTCCTCATGGAGAAAGAACTCTCCTATCTGGGCAAGGCTGTTTCGAATCCAGACAGACCGTATGTCGCAATCATCGGCGGAGCCAAGGTTTCCGACAAGATTGAAGTTATCGAAAATCTGCTAAGCGTCGTGGACACACTGCTCATCGGCGGCGGCATGGCCTATACCTTCCTCGTGGCTGAAGAGTACGAGGTAGGCAAATCTCTTGTAGAAACCGACAAGGTGTCCCTGGCCGAATCGTTGCTTCAGAAAGCCCGCCAGCGGAACGTGAGAATACTGTTGCCCGTGGATCATGTCGTGGCCGACAAGTTCGACCCTTCTGCCGAATCCAAGATCACCACCATCCAGGAGACACCGATGGAATGGATGGGACTCGACATCGGTCCAGAGACCATTTCCCGCTTCAAGGGTTCCATAGCCACGGCCAAGACCATCCTTTGGAATGGCCCTCTGGGTGTCTTCGAAATGGACAAGTTTGCCCAGGGCACCATTGTAATTGCTCAGGCTGTGGCCGAGAGTTCAGCGACGACAATCATTGGTGGCGGGGACTCCATTGCAGCCGTGACAAAGGCCGGAGTCCAAGACAAGATCAGCCACATTTCCACGGGCGGTGGCGCCTCACTCGAATTTCTGGGCGGCGCCAAGCTGCCCGGAGTGGAAGCGCTAAGTGACCGCTGAGGTCCGAGATAGAATGTAGCCTGCTCGATCGAGTGCCTGCGACAGTAATTCCGAGTTGCTCTTGAAGGAATCAAAAAGGCATCAACATGAGACGCCCCGTCATCGTTGGCAACTGGAAGTTGTACAAGACGGTTCAAGAGACCCTGCAATTCATTGAGCAGCTCACACCTCTGGTTCAAAGCTCGAATCACTGCGACATTGTTATTGCGCCGCCGTTTACGGCATTGAGCGAGGCAGTCCGGGGAGTGCACGGAACCAACATCGCGATTTCAGCTCAGAATCTCTTCTGGGAGCGAGAGGGAGCATTCACCGGCGAGGTTTCCGCTCCCATGCTGGCTGACCTGGGTTGCCGTTACTGCATCATTGGCCATTCCGAAAGGCGTCAGTTTTTCGGTGAAACCAATGAAACTGTGAATCGAAAAACGCGAGCGGCTTTGGATGCCAGGCTGATTCCTATTGTCTGCGTTGGCGAGACGCTGGCTCAACGCGAGGCCAGCCAGACTGGAAGCATCATCCAGACCCAGTTTGATGAGGGACTCAACGGTTTGACAGTACAGGACTTTTTCCGTATAGTCATCGCCTACGAACCGGTCTGGGCAATTGGGACAGGGCGCACCGCTACCCCCGAAATTGCCGTGGAAGTTCACAAGCAGATACGCCGGCGGGCCGAGCAGAAATTCGGTGCCGAGGCCGCAAAAAGTAGCAGGATTCTATATGGCGGCAGCGTGAAGCCCGACAACATCAAGGGGTTGATGGCCCAGATGGATATCGACGGGGCGCTGGTAGGAGGAGCCAGCTTGAAGGCTGAGTCGTTTGCTTCCATTGTGAATTTCTAAACGAGTTTTTTCGGAGATTGAGGCTTCATGGTTATTCTGTTGTCGATCGTACACGTAGTAGTTTGTTTGATCCTGGTCTTGATTGTGCTCTTGCAGTCAAGTAAAGGCGCCGATCTGGCGGGAGCGTTCGGTGGCGGCGGTTCGCAAACAGCTTTTGGCGCGCGCGGGACTGCAACCTTCCTATCCAAGCTGACGACGGGGGCAGCGGTTCTCTTCATGCTGACATCGTTCGCGCTGTCTCTGGTCACGACGCGCAAGCAGGGCAGTTCTGTGATGGAAGGCGCAAAGCCAGCGCAGAAACAGACAGGCCCGGCTCAGCCGGGATCAGCCCCGGCGCCCCCAGCTCAGAATCCTCCGTCTCCGGCGCAGCAGAATCCGGCGAGTCCTCAGCAGAAGCCTTAATCACGGGCAGGCAGCGTTTCTTGCCGACCGTGGACTTTTCGTAACGAACTACCCACGATCAGCCAGACGCGGTGACCGTGGCGTTACACGAGTCACGAAGCCTTGGCCTGCCTTCAGCGCGGAAGTGGTGGAATTGGCAGACACACCATCTTGAGGGGGTGGCGGCGCAAGCCATGCGGGTTCAAGTCCCGCCTTCCGCACCAATCCTCACTGCGCTAGCCTCGCCTGCGTCTGCGCATCATTTCCCCGGACCAAGAATCCGACCTACCCATTCAATCCAGGCCCACGCGCCATCTGGGCTGCGGCACTAGAAAAAGCCAGGCAACTGTTCAGGACGAGACGCGATCTAAGGCATTTATCGTTGACAGACTTGAGGAGCAACCCTAGACTGAAACCGACTCCAGAATAAGGAGGCAAGTGTCATGGCACACGACCGTTGGATGAGTGTGTTGCTGATAGTGCTTTCTGTTGTCGTGGCCTCAGCCTTTGCAGACGACAAGCCAGATGCGGCAAAAGCCGCTTCAGGGGACCCGCAAGGCAACGTCGAGGTCGCTAAAAAATCGCGCATCCGAATTGGGGGCATTTCCCTGACTGGTGGCTATAGCCGGTTTTCGGGTTCCCCCTACTGGGGATCGCCTTACTACGGCTACTACGCCTCTCCCTATTGGAGCCCCTTTTGGCAGACCTATTTTCCTTACGGGGGTCCTTATCCGATGGGATTCTATCCCAGCTTGGGTCAGCCAGGGCCGGGGATGGGCGAGATCAAGCTTTATGCGGAACCTAAGACTGCATCGGTGTATGTGAATGACGCGTACGCGGGGACAGTGGAAGACCTCAAGTCGATGTGGCTGGAACCTGGCGCGTATAACCTTAGGATTGAAGGCACGGACGGCGCGAGTTTCAGGCAGCGAGTCTACGTGCTGAGCGGGAAGACCCTGAAGTTGAACGCCGGCCTGACTGCCTCTAACCGAGAGGTGGCCCCATGAGACGCCTCGTTACCATGCTGGTTCTCGGGCTGTCAGCGGCATCGAGTCTGGCCAGCGACAATGGGACTGTGCCTAAGAGCGAAGCTTCCCGGTATCCTGCCAGTGCAGAACAGGGTGAGATCAAGCTCGGTGCCAGCCTTCTCACGGCGGAGCAGGTGCGCCGCAGCTTCGCCACAGAATTGAGCCGCAGCTTTGCGGTCGTCGAGGTCGCTGTCTATCCGGACAAATCCTCGCTGCTGGAAGTTTCTCGGAGCAACTTTGTGCTTCGCTCTGCGAACACAGACCTGAGCACGAGACCGACGCACCCCCGAGCCGTGGCTGCGAACAGCCAGAGAAACTCGGGCGGACGTGATGTCACCGTCTATCCATCTGTCGGGATCGGTTACGAGAGCGGTCGGGCCTATGATCCGGAGACCGGTCGCGAGAGGCGGGGAGGCGTGTACACGTCGGCTGGGGTTGGCGTCGGCGTGGGCGACCGCCAGGTTGCAAATACCGAACGTGACCGTGAAGTGATGGAGTTAGAACTCACCGAAAAAGGCCTGCCCGAAGGCTCCACGCAGAAGCCGGTGGCAGGCTATCTCTACTTTCCCTACCCCGAAAAAAAGAAGAGTGATGCCTACCAGTTGGAGTGCACGCTGGGGGGAGTGAAGTTAGTCATTGCTTTGAAACCTTGAAGTAACTGGCAGCGCAGATCCGTGTTTTGTGCGGGTCTGCGGCGTCTCGTGGCGTCTTTGAATGCCAGACCGTCGCTATACGCGGGAGTTACTGCCGCAGACCGGCAAAGGCGCCGGTCTGCGCTAACCGGTTCGCGAAAAGTTCTCCCACCTCGCAGGATCGAAATTTTAGGGGCGCACCTGCGTGTACCTTGTTTGGCAGGACAACGACTAGAGGTTGGGGCAAACTGAAAGGGCGGACACGCGGGTCCGCCCCCTACCTTCAGAACACAAACTTCAACCCAAACTGAATCTGGCGCGAGTCGATCTTGGTGCTGGTAATCACTCCATAATTCGTCGTCCGCAGATCTCTGCCCGGTGGATTGAAGATTGGGTGGTTGGGCAAGTTGAAGAACTCGGTCCGGAATTCCAGGTACCTGGACTCTGAGAACGTAAACTTCTTGTTGGCCGAAGCGTCGAAGCTGATGATGCCAGGGCCAATAATCGTGTTCCGAGCGGCATTGCCGAACACAAACTGCGGCCGGCCTGGCGCCAGATCGACGAAAGCATCTGTATTGAAGAATCGCTCTCGTTTCTTCTCGCTGCGTTTCAGATTCGGGCTGATGCCTGTGGCATTCGGATAGCAAACGCCGCCGCCGTTTTGAATCGTCCCTCCTCCGCACAGCGCAGTGATTGGAAATCCATCCTGCAGCGTCAGAATTCCGCCCAGTTGCCAGCCGCCCAGAATGGCTTTGGCAAGGCCGCTTCCCTTCGCGAACGGCAGATCGTAAAGCCAGGAGGCGGTAAAGCGCTGGCGGAAGTCGAAAGCCGAAAGCCCCCGCTCAAGTTGCAGGTTGTAGTCGTTCGAGGGGGTCAGGCTGTCGCCGTCGGTTGTGCGCACGCCGCTTCCGTTGTCGATCGACTTGCCGTAGGCGTAGGAACCCAAGAGGGTGAACCCGTGTGCGAACCGCTGCTGCAGACGCATCTGCAGTGCGTGATAGGTGGAATGGCTCGGCGCGTTCATGTTCTGCATGCCGCCAAACTGGGGAAATGCACGGGTCAGATTAGTATTGGGATTAGAACTTGGACGGGTCTGGTTGTAGGTGGTCAACCGTCGCAGCTTCACTCCTGAAGACCCAAAATAGGTGGCCTCTAAGGACATGTCTTGTGTCAGCTCACGCTGCAGACCAAAGGAAAACTGATTGACATAGGAGGTTCTCTCGCCGTACTGGTTGATCAAGATGAAGGTCGGCGCTCCTGTACGAGTGAAGGGAACCCCAAAACTCAGGTTGGGCCTGAAACTTTCTGCCGGCTCATTGTTCCGCACCGTGAACGGAGCATTCCTGACGGAGTCAAAGACGGCGTTGCCGATGTCGCGCACATAGTAAACCCCGAAACCGGTGCGAAGCACGGTCTTCGGAGTAATCTGATAAGCAATTCCCAAACGCGGAGCAAAATCGTTCAAGTCGTTGACATTCACACGGTCGCCGAAGCGTCCATCCCGCACGTACTTGATCGCCGAAGAGAGCGGATAAGGAGGGTTGCCTTGAAACGGGTCTCCGCTTCCCAGGCGAACGAAAGTGGGTTCAATTGAGTTGTCCCAGCGGAAGTCAATGTTGACGATGGCATCGTGCTTGTCCCTGAACGGTTGATCATTTTCCCAGCGAACGCCCCAGTTCAGAGTCAATTTGGGAGTCACTTTCCAGGTATCCTGCAAGAACAGCGCAAAGTAGTTGGAGCGGAAGTTCGCAATGGGCGCTCCGATCTGACCTTCAGAATTGTTCATGTGGCCGAGCAGAAAGTCGGCCACTGCAGATCCGGTTCGAGCTCGGTCAGCGGCAGCCAGCAACGGTTGCTGGGTGAAGCGACCATCAAAGTTGAAGCGCCCGCGGGTCACGACGCCGCCAATCTGGTTGTAGCGAATTCTGCGCACCTCGCCGCCAAACTTGTAGGCATGCTTGCCTTTCGTCCAGGAGAAATTGTCGAGCGCCTGAATCGTGGTGTCGTAGTTAATAAACGGCGCGTCGCTTTCTTCGCCCACCCCGTCAATGCCGGTGATGCCGATGTTGGGAACTCCCCAGTAGAGCGGGTTGTCGGAAGGGATGCCAAGGGCCAGGTCCTTCACAACATTGACGGTATTGGCGCGCGGTGAGATGTGGCCATTGTACAGGTAGCTGACGCCAAACTTGGCTTCATTCACCATGGTAGCGCCAAAGACCTTGGTGTGGTTGACGAGGGCCTGGTAGACATCGGTGTCCGTGTTGATCCCCATATCGGGAATGGCTCGCGGGTCATAGCGAAGCTCACCCGACCAACTGTAGCGGAAGAACCAGCTGCTGGCCGGATTCTGGTTCCAATCGACGCGACCGGTAAACTGAGCGGCGTTGATTCGGCGAGGTTCATTGTTCGTATAGTTGGAAAGCCGCCCACCGATCTGAGGCAAGGGAAAGAACTGCAGCAGTTTTCGGGAAGCCGGATGAATTCGGTTGTCTGGGATGCGATTCCCAGGGAATGCCGTAGGAGCCGCGATCACGTTCCCTGCAGCATCAAAGACGCGCGTCGCAGGATCGTAAACGATGTTGGAGTTGTCCGAAAAATCTCCCAGCCGCTCTACCGCCAGTGGAACGTTGGGTCGTTGCGTCAAGCCCTTGCGCTCCCGCAGTCCCTCAAAATTCGCCAGAAAGAACAACTTGTCGCGGCCGTTGAGTTTGGGCAGCATCACCGGCCCGCCCACCGTGAACCCGTACTGGTTACGTTTGAATGGAGGAATAGGTTGATTCCCGCGATCGAAGTAATTCTTCGCATCCAGCTCTGAATTTCGCAGAAATTCAAACAGCGTGCCGTGCAACTGATTGGTCCCCGATTTCGTTGAGACATTGACCTGCGCAATCGCTCGCCCGTATTCGGCCGCAAACAGCCCGCTTTCAATCTTGAACTCCTGAAGCGCATCGATGGACGGCAGCAGCATGTAGCTATTGAAGTTCAGATCGGTGTTCTCCATGCCGTCGAGAGCGTAGTGGTTAAAGTGAATCCGCTGGCCGCTGATGTTCAACGCGAAACTGTTCCGCTGGCCGCCCATGCGCTGCTGCCCTTGTGCAGACGCCGGACCGTTTGTCGTGGCGCCAGGAATCAGTGACGCCAACTGCAGATAGTTGCGGCCATTGAGCGGCAGCTCCACGATCCTTCGATTCTCGATCACTGTGCCGACCGATGTGGTCTCCGTTTGCAGCACCGGCGCGCCGCCGGAAACTTCGACGATGCTGGTGACTTCCCCTACCTCCAGAGTGAAATCGAGCCTGTTGGAGCTGCCTACCTGGACTTCGATGCCCTTCCGTTCAATGGCACGGAATCCCGCCAACTCAATCTTAAGGGTATAGGCCGCCGGCTGGATCGCAGGGATCACGTATAAGCCCGAATCGTTGGTTTTTACGACGCGGACGGCATTCGTGGACGGGTTGACCAGCGAGACGCTGACGCCAGGAACTACCGAGCCGCTCGGGTCACTGACAACGCCTGAAATCTCACCCGCTGTCGACTGGGCAAAAGCCTGAGGAGCGAAAAGCAACACAACTGCAAAAAACAAACGGAGTGCGCGCATGTGGAATCCTCCCGAAAGAATCAGCCGCAATATCTGCGGAAGTGATTAACTCTTCTGAGAATTGATGGCGGGAGTATGTTAAGTCAGAGCTGATGTGTCAAGAAGAAATCAGGGTGAAAGGCTCCATAGAAGGACGGAAGCTGAGGCTGAGAGCTCGACTTCGTTATGCGGGAAGCATTGGAGCTTGAGAGCCACTCTCCGTGAGGCCCGTGGTGGCCCGTCGCCCATCGCGGACAGACTCTAACACTCATTCACATTCAGGGGGCGTACGGAGAAAACAGAGTGCAGCTACGATTGAAGGCGCACTTGGCAACCGCAAGACGTAGAGGCTCCTTCGTGTACCAGAACGAGGCTTACTTCAACTGGATGCCGAACTTCTCCAAAGTTGCCGCGGTGGCGCGCTGCAGTTGCGCTACAGCAACGTTGTAATCAGCCAGTGTTCTCATCTCGCGGCTACGAGCCTCGGAGAGCTGGTTCTGGCGGGTCAGCACAAAGAAATTTGTAGTTTCGCCGGCGCGGAAGCGGCGCTCTTCGCTTTCAAGCTGTGCCTGGCTGGCAATGCGCCCGGCTCGAGCTGATTCCACACGCTTCTCCGCCGTAGTAACGGATTGAAGCGAATTGCGCACATCGGCTTCGACCAACTGTTCGACACGTTGCCGCAGAGTCTGCAGTTGCCTGCCGGCTGCCAATGTGCGGGCCAGGTTGGCTTCAGCAGTACGGTTCCGCAGCGGCAAGTTCACTGTCACACCTACTTGCAGGGTCCGGTAGTTCTGCTGAAACAGATTGCTCAGCGATGAACCGTAGCTGCCAACCAGGTTTGCGGGAATGCCCCGCGTCGGAATGGCTTGAATGGGTGGAAGACCAGCCAGCCTGGACAGGTCGTTGAGCCGAGTCAGAAAGACTTCATTTTGCTCGGTAAATGGGTTTGACTGATTCAGCAATGCTCCTGCCAGGCCCGTGCTCAGGTAGTTCGCCAGAAGATCCACCTGGGGGCGAACCTGGTCGCGGTTGAAGGCTGCGTCAATGGCGTTCAGCTCGCTCTGCAACCCGATCTGCTCCAACTCAGGACGCGACGCCAGAGCTTTTTGGACTGCATCGGCCAGCCTAAGAGGATAAGGTTTCAGCTCCGCTTGATCCGCGGGCTTGAAGTTCTCGTTCCATTGCGTGTCCTTCCGGTCAGGCAGCACGAGTTGCTTGAGAACATTCTGCGCGCGGTTGACGTTTTCCATCGCAACCAAGACGTCGCCTTCCCGGCGCTTCAGTTCTGCTTCGGCCTCCACGATCTGTACTTGAGCCAGCGTCCCGGCAGCCGCCAGCCGCTTGTTGATCTCCAGCTGATTCGAAGCCCACTGAGCAGTTTCCTGCTTGACGGCGAGATCGCTGTAGGCGTAGGCGAGGTCCCAATACGACTGCACTACCGCAGTGACTGTCTCAATCACTCTCAGCCGGAACTGGGCATCGCTCAAGGAAATCTGCTTCTGAGCGAGCCGAATCTCACGGCGTGCCGCATCAATTTTGAGATTCCGGAACAGAGGTTGAGTGAAGTTGAAGCCTAGAGAAGTGTTGAACTGCGGATTCAAACTCGTGAAGACGTTGTTGGTCGTGTCACGGCTGTTGTCGAAAAACAGCGATACGTTCCCGCCGCTGCGCAAAAGCTGCGTCAGGGAAGTGTTCCAGGTGGTGCTGTCAGTAGCCACCGAACCATCTGCCCCGCCACCCAGGATGCTGGCCACTGGCAGTGTGCGCGAACTGAAGCTGGGGCCAAAGCCGAAAACAGGATCATACCGCCCCTCCACACCCTTCAGTCCGAACTGAGACGTCTCGATGTTGATGCGTTCCACTTCGATGTCACGATTGTTGCGCAGGGCAAGCTCAACGGCTTCCTGGAGAGATAGCTTCTTCTCCTTGGATGCGTCGACACCTACAAGCTCGAAGGGAATCTGCTGGCGGGAGGGCTCCTGTCCTGGCGCAATCCGGCCCAGAGCCAGGAACGTGAGGAGCAAGGCAGACACTGGCCAGCGCGATCTGAAACCAAAAAGGAAGCGTCTTTGAATGCGCCGGATGCTGCGGACCTGGAGTCGACGTTCACACGGCGGAGGCAGCATCCCACGTTCACTTTCAGAGAGGCTTGAAGCGCACCGGCAGGAAGCGGATTCGTTGGATTTATCAAGCGCTGATAGCATTTCAGTCATAGCAAGGTTCTCAAGAAGTCAGTTCTTGTGAAGATAAAAGACCTAATCAGATAGTTGGTTCGGTGGCTCGGAAATGTGCTTGAGCGGAGTCAACGTCATCGCGCGGGGAGCCGCAGACCCGCAGGAGTTGGGTCTGCAGAAGTTCATGGCCGGCCAATCAAGCTGAAAAATGAAGAAAATGAAGTTGCTAAACGCCGCCTTAACCGGCCCGTCAGGAGAGAAGCCGCGGTGGTGATGCGTCCCCACGAGAACGAAAGAGCCAGATCGTCAAACAGAGAGTAGGCCACCGGTATAGCCAACAGCGTCAGCAGCAGACACAGCATCTGCCCGCCAATCACGATGATGGCCACCGAGCGCCTCTGCCCTGACCCGACTCCCTGCCCTAAGGCCATCGGCAACATGCCGGCGACCAAAGCGAACGTGGTCATCAGGATGGGCCGCAGCCGGTCACGACAGGCCTGGATGATCGCCTGGTAGCGCGGCATGCCTTCATGCCGCAGGTTGTTCATGTGGTCGATCTGCAGAATCGAGTTCTTTTTCACCACGCCGAAGAGCATGAGGATGCCCAGCGAGGAGAAAATGTTCAGCGTCTGGTTAAACACGAGCAAAGACAACAACGCAAAAGGAATCGACATGGGCAGGCTAAGCAGAATCGTGACCGGGTGCAGAAAGCTTTCAAACTGCGCGGCGAGAATCATATACATGAAAAGAAACGACAGAACGAAGGCCACGACGAAGGCGCTTCCGGCTCTTCCCAGCTCACGGCTCCTTCCCAACAGACCAGTCTGGTAGGCAGGCCCCAAGTTCAGAGCTGCCACTTTCGGTTCAATCTGAGCCAGCACTTCACTCAACGACTGACCCTTTTCGATGTTCGCGCTGATGGTTACCTGCCGCTGGCGGCTGTGCCGGTCGATCTGAGCAGGGCCCAGGCCTTCGTCAAGAGTCACGATGTTGCTCAACTGAACGTTTCCAACGTCAGTTGAAGGAACAAACAACCGCGACAATGTCTCGGCGCTATTCCGGTTCTCTCTCGCGACTCGGAGCCGGACCTCGTAACGGTCGTCACCCTCCTGAAAGGACGTGACTTCTTCGCCAGCCACCATGGTGCGCAGGCTGGAACCGATGCTCTCGACGCTGATTCCGAGATCCGCCGCTTTCGCGCGATGGATGTGGGCTCGAATCTCCGGCTTCCCAACTTCAAGAGTTGTGTCAACGTCTACGACCTTGGGAATGGCTCTGAGAGTCCCTTGAATCCTCTCCGAATACTCGCGCAGCTTTTCCAGCTCTGGTCCCCGAATCGTGTAGAGCAAGTCGGCGTTGGCGATGCCGCCACCGGTAATCGCGGCCGGATAGGCTACCGAGACCCGCAAGTCCTTGCCATATTTCGCCATCATCTGCCGGGCTTGCTGCATCAGATCTGCCTGGCGTTCCTTGCGCTCTCCAATCGGCACGAGCTGAAGGAACAAGGATGCGTAGTTCACCCGCTGCTGGCTGTCGGCGCCGATGGTGGTCAGGATGGAATCAAGTCCTGGCAGCGATCTGAGATCCGTCTCCAGTTGCTTGACCAGTTCGGTGCTGCCCAGCAGTGAGGTGCCTTCCGGGGCTCGAACGTTGACTTCGAACTGGCTCTGATCATCCTGGGGAATGAAATCCTTTCCAGTAACGATCGCCAGAGGAACTGACGACAGAATCACGGCCACAGCAACCAGCGACGTGGCCAGCTTGTGCTCCATAGACCAGACCAGCATAGCCGTGTAACTGCGATCCATCCAGGAATAGAACCGGCCTGTCTTGGCCGATTGCCCGGGATGACCTTGAGCCGCGTCAGATCGCTTGAGGAACCTTGCGCAGAGCATCGGTGTCAGCGTAAAACTGACCAGAAGAGAGACCATGATGGAAAAAGCCGATGTGAAACCGAAGCTGCTCATAAATCGGCCGACGATGCCGCCCATGAAAGCCACCGGTAGAAAAATGATGACCAGCGACAACGTGGTTGCCATGACAGCCAAGCCAATATCTGCCGTCGCCTCGCGCGCCGCCTGCATCGGCTCCATTTCTTTCTCTTCAATGAAACGAAAGATGTTCTCCAGCACCACCACGGCGTCATCGATCACAATGCCCACACAAAGTGTCAGCGCCAGCATCGTCATGTTGTTCAGCGTGAACCCCATGATCCACATCAAGGTGTAAGTAGAGATGATGGATGTTGGAATCGCGATGGCGGAAATGAGGGTCGCCCGCCAGTTCCCAATGAAGAAGAGCACCACCAAAGCGGCAAAGAAGCCGCCAAGAATCAAGTGCTCTTGCACCGCGTGGAAAGAGTTTTGTATGAAAGTAGACTGGTCTCGCACCACACGAATCTTCAGGTCGGAAGGCAGCAATGGCTGAATTTCCGCAAGGCGGTCCTTGACCGAGCTCACCACGTCCAGAGTGTTGGTCCCAGACTGCTTTCGAATCTCCATGACGATGGCTTCTTTTCCGTTGAGACGGGCAAGCGAGCGAGGTTCCTCAATGCCGTCCTCGACCTGAGCCATATCCGAAATCCTGACGGGAGAACCATGGGTCACCTTCAACACCATCCTGCTGAAGTCTTCAACTTTCTTCAGCCTGCCCAAGGTGCGGAGCGTGAGTTCCCGAATGCCGGCATCGACACGGCCTGCCGGGATTTCGATGTTCTGGGCGGCCAGCGCGCGTTTGACCTCGTCGATGGTGAGGCTGTAGGACATCAGCTTGTCCGGATCCAGCCAGACCTGAATTTCTCGCTTGCGATCGCCGATAAAGCGGACCTGCCCAACGCCGTTGAGAGACTCAATCTGTTGTTTGATCTGTTTGTCGGCGATTTCGGTGATCTCTCGTGCCGGCCGCTCGGCGGATACGGCAACGGACATGACGGGAGACGCATCCGGGTCCAATTTCTCAATGATCGGCGGATCGATTTCACGCGGCAGGCTGCCCACAATGCGACCCACCCTGTCGCGGACGTCTTGAGCTGCCTGGTCGGAGTTGCGGTCGAGAATGAAAGTCACAAACACCTGCGATATGCCTTCGCTGGAAACGGATCGCAGCTCGTCGATGCCGCTGATCGTATTCACAGCTTCTTCAACCTTCTTTGTGATTTCCGTCTCGACTTCTTCCGGAGAAGCTCCGGGCAAGGTTGTGGTAATAGTCACCGTTGGGAAATCAACCTTCGGGAAGAGGTCAACACCCAACCTCAAGTAGCAAAAGCCGCCAATCACCACCAAGGCCATGATCAACATGGTGGCGAAAACAGGCCGTCGAATGCAGATTTCAGCTAGCTTTTGCATCAGGATTCCTTCCCTTTGACAGCCACGCCGTTGCTAAGCTTGCCCAAACTGTCCACAGCAACGCGCTCTCCGACCTTGGCGCCCTCGAGTATCTCAACGAAGTTACCGTCCTGGAGCCCGGTCTTCACGACCCGTTCCACGACACGGCCGTTATCAATGACGAACAGCTTGGTCATCCCGGCAAAGGTCTGCAACGATTCCACAGGAGCCATCACCGCCGGTGATTGCTTGGCCACCAGCAGCTGGACCCTGGCAAACAAGCCCGGCTTGAGTCTTCCATCGCTGTTATCCACCGTGGCCTCCACCGTCAGCGTGCGGGCCTTCTCGTCCAGCGAGGGACTCACCCTTGAGATCTCGCCTTTGAACGTGCGATCGGAGTAAGCATCCACTACCAATATCACCGGGAGTTTCACGCGGACTGAAGCCACGGCTACCTCGGGAACCACAACCTGCAGCCGGAGGGGATTCGATCTGACAATGGTGACGATCTGCGTTTCGGCCTTGATGTACTCGCCGCGCGTCACGTGCCTGGCGCTGACTGTCCCGTCGAGAGGCGCCAGAACCGTGGCGTCGCCGAGTTGCTTTCGCGCCAACTGCAATTCGGCCAGCCGCTGTTCGACGAGCGCCGCCTGGTTATGAAAATTGTCCTGCGCTGCCTGGTGCCGCGCCTCGGCACTGCGGTGGCCGATTTCGGCTTCGTCGTAGCGCTCTTGAGAAATGTCGCCGTTCTTGATCAAGGTCCTCGCGCGCTCGAAACGCAGCCTCGCCTCGTCCAGGGAAGCCTTGGCCTGTCGGACTTCGGAGTTTTGGTCCGCATCCAAAGTGCTGCTGCCATTGCGCAATCCCACGCGGGCCCGGGCCTGTTGCAGCGCCGCTTCAGCCTGATCGACCCGAAGCCGGTACTCGCGCGTTGAGAGCCGCGCCAGCACTTGCCCGCGCTTCACCACACTGCCTAGATCCACTGGGAGCTCCTCAACCGTGCCGCGCGCTTCGCTGCTGACCACCACTTCTTGGTCTGCCTTCAATGTGCCAACAACGTGAACATACCGCTCCACCTGCCGCTCGACGATTGGGACTACCTTCACTGCCAGCGGCTGGGGTTGCATAGCCGCCGTTACGGTCTGGCTGTCGTTTCGGGAGCAGCCGGCCAAGATCATCGATACAACGGGAAGCAAAGCAATCATGCGACACTGCGCGGAAAACGCCAGGCCACGGCTTCCAGTCGCACGCCTCCCGGGTTGACGCGCGCTTTGGCCTGCCCGCGCTGGTTCTTGATGAGTCCCTTGGGGGACAAATGAGTGAGTGATAAACATAAGGTTCCTACCGTTTTTTTGAGGATGAAGGTTGGATCTGAACTCCCTGGAGGAAGACTCTGGCAAACTCGGCAGCCATTTCCTGATTGCTTTTGTGCAAGAAGGGGTCGCCATAGATCATCTGGATGAGGGAATGATGGCTCACCATGCCTAGGAAGGCCCGGGTGAGCACCATGGGGTCCGCTTTGCGAAGCGCCTTTTCGCGGGTTCGCCGGGCAACGTACTCGCTGAGCTGCTGGTAAACCGGGCGGACCTGAGTTTCCATGAACAGCTGCGAAAGCTTGTGCCCCTCGAGACCGCTGAACAGCAGGAGGCGCATCAGTTGAGGTTCCTGCCGATGAGTTTCGAGAATGCGGGACGCCAGTGTTTGAAAAACTCCGAAGTCGTCCCGGCGGCTCATGGCCTCGTTCAGATCCGCAAAGAAGCGCTGGCTGTGGCCCTGAATGATGAAGTCAATGATAGCGGCGTAAAGATCTTCCTTGGTGGCAAAGTGCCTGAAGATAATGGCTTCACTCACGCGGGCAGCTCGTGCAATCTCGCGCGTTGTTGTGCCCTCAAAACCTTTGGCCGAAAACAGGCTCATGGCCACCTGGATAATCTGCCGGCGCCGTTGAGCCGCAGGCAGTTTGCGGATAGTTGTCTTGGGTTGTGCTTCGATCATCTAATGGCCGTCCTCAGGATCATCAGCCCGGTATTGGGCCATGAAGTTTGTAATTAATCACTAACATCGCTCTTTCTGTCAAGCTCTTTTCGAGGCTTCAATCCTCGCCGGAACTCTCAATGAGGAGCTTCTGGAATCTTTCGGGCTGAGTTTTCGACCACCCCAAATTACCCGAGAAGGGCGGCGCTCTATGAGCGGCCTGCAGGCTAGAAGCCTGCAACACAAGGCCGGCTTTGGTTGTTTTCGGTTGTGCTGCGGGCCTCTCGCCTGCACCGAGAATGTAGAACCTGAATTTTGCACTGAAACGTGGCCAACGGCTTGCGAACCCGTACCGGAAGCGACTCTTCAAGCTGGGCTATTCTCTGCACCGTAACCTATTGGGTAGTTGACCGAAAGTGAAAAGGAGACCCATTCTAGCTCCTCCGAATCCAGCAACTGGCGCGGATGTGCGGGCACCCTGAAAAGGACGTCCCGCAGATCCCAGTCACGACGTGCCTTTTCGCGTGCAAAAAATGTTTTGCATGAGAATTCTGTCGAACTCACGTGCGAAATTCAGGTAGAAACTCCAGAGCACTTGTTCCACTCAAAATCCTCTTCCGCTGCAGAGAAGGTCAGGATTCACGTTCACGGAAACGGACAGAACAGGCTCTGGAATCGGCTCACGAACTCTAGAGCTCACTGGGATCACCAGGGCAACATTCACCCGGGTTCGGATTATCCGGGCGCGAAGGAATAGCGCTTAGATACTCATAGATGGCTCGGAGATCATGGTTCGTCATTTTTCGGAACGTCGGCCACGGCATTACCTGCAGCAGAGGGCCAAATGCGGGATGATCATCGGTTTCTCCCGTCCGCATCAGGTGCATGAACTCATCGAGAGTCAGCCCAGCCGGCAGCCCCGTCACAGAATCCGGAGTAAGATTTGGGGATGTGAATGGCCCAAACTGATTACCGCCAGCAAGGTAACCCTCTGTGTTGATCTGCTCCTGTTGCCCTTTGAAGGGGTTCCCTCCCAGCTTGTAATATGGACGGGTGTGACAATCGTTACACTCTGACACGGCGTTGACAAGGTAGCAGCCTAAGGCGACGAGTGCGCGGTTTTTTCCTCGCAGGTCTAAAGGCACGGGGGAAATGGCCAGGCCTTGTTTTACCTGACTCTCATCCGTGGGCGCTGGTGCCTGGGCAGGCATCTCGCGAACGAATGCGACTGTGAGAACAAGCATGATGCTAAACACAACAGCGATAACAATCGATTTCATGATTTTCTCCTTTTTCGATTCGCTTATCTTCCTCGGCGCGTATGGGCTGCTACCGGCCGGGGCTCTCCATCTGTTTTTTGGCTGAACGAGAGAAAAAACAAGAGAACACAACCCGGACCGAAACCCTCCTGCTTTGCCTCAACCGTCGCGAAGAGTCTGTTTGTTGCCTGCTCTCAACCAGAGCTTCGATTAAAGGCGCCCACTTGAATGTGCTCCCTGTTTCCGGGGTGTGAGATCATCTTCGCCCTCCTTTCGATTCTACAGAGATATGGGCATAACACGGAGTTGACCGCGTCGAAGCTGGCTAGAAGAAAGTCGCCTGTGACTTTCGGCTGCGGTCGAAACGCAGAGACAGGCTTTGATCCACCAGCTATGCTCCTCAGGGGATAGTGGGAGCATAGTCGTTTCGCATTTCATCGGACTTGGTCAGAGCCCAGCTTTTGGCATTGGCGAGGGGCTCTTGCGCCATCCTGACTCATGGCAAATAGGGCTCACGAACGATGCGTTGCGAGATCCACCAGATATTGCCGTTGGGGTCTTTCACTCCGCCCTGTCTGTCCCCGTAGGGCATGTCTCCAACCTCCATCTCGAGTTGGGCCGTGCTCGAGCGCGCGGCGCATTGAGGCGTGGGCATCTTCTACGTACAGATAGTACGCAGCCGCCATGGACTTGCACTTCTCGGTGGCCTCACTCACCATGACCGTTGATGTACCGATCTGCACCTGGACATTCGCGATCAGCCCGTTTGGACGCATCGTTCGGCATGTCTCAGTACCGCCGAGACCGTTCACCAGAAACGAAACAAAGTTCTCTGCCCCTTCCACGAAGAAGTAGGGCGTGACCGTATTGAAGCCAGGCGGGATGTACACGACTTTCGCTCCTTGGGCTGGTTTGGCGCTGAGCGGCCGGCTCACAAGCGCCTGCGGAGAGCCGCCCGTCACATGCCGGTCTGCCCCAGCTCGGTCGTTTCCCGGAGCGCCACCGCCGCAGCGAGGATGCTCATGGCAGACTGCATCGACGCCAAGAACTGTTGCCTATGTCTCCCGACTTCTTTGTTACCGATGTCCCCGGCTGCTCATTAGACAGCAATTCCAGGCTTGATCACCGTGGTTTCGTCGCCAACAGGGCGAGTATTGGAAGGACCATCACCACCGCGACGAGCAGACCCATGGTCCAGGTGAGCGCCTTCTGGCGTGGATGGTTCACCCAATAGACTACACCAACCGAAAGCAACAGAGCTTGAAGGAGAATCTCCGGCAGCCCGATCAAGTGCAGCCGGAAAGGCAGAACGGTGTAGATCATTCCTTCCAACGATGCGGGCGACGGTCCGAACGGACCGAGGATACTGAGGGAGACTAATACCGTCCACATGAACAGCCAGCCGTTTTTCCGAGCGAAGAAGCAGCCTCGCAGAATGACGAAGGCGATGCCGAAAAGGAAGCCTCGGATGGGTTGGAAGAGCGGACCTGCCATGACCATCGGGTCGGTTGTCTGGCGCATGAAGAGCGCGAGGGTCGTATTGGCGTAGAGGCGGCTGTAATCGAACACGACGAACGCCAAGAAACCGACGATGAAATAGGTCACGGTGTGAACTACGATGGTTTTGATCACGATTTCCCGGCCGGCAGGTTGGATGCGATCGACCATCAAAACACCCCCCCGAAACTCGCCTATTAATGTTCGCCGAAATAGTGCGGTCTGACCGCTCTGGGTTCAGCCGCTGGCGCTTTTTTGGTGATAGCCTGGAACCCGTCCTAGGCTGCGAAATGAGCTGGCTTCGCGCGATTTGCGTGTGACGCCGTGGCGTTGGTGCCGGGCCGGGTTGCTGAGAGCCGTCACTTCTGGGTGTTGGAAAAACGATAGAGCTTCGAAACTGTGCGCACAATCAAGCTGCCCCGCACGATGGCTGGAGAGGCCATGCACATTTCGTCCAGCGGATTCTTTCCCAGAACCTTGAACTCTGGCCCGGCCTGGATGACGTAAGTATCCCCGTCTTCACTCAACGCAAAGATCTTGCCATTGTAAGCCCACGGTGAAGCCGTAAAAGCCGCCGCTGTCGGATCAATCCGTTGTTTGCCGTAAATTTCCCTGCCAGTCCGAGCGTCGTGGCAAGTTAAAAAGCCCCGATCGAGCAGAGTGTAGTAAGAATCGCCGTAGACCAGAGGTGATGGGTTGTACGGACCCGCCTGGGGAAGATACCAAGCCACCTCCGGACTGCTGTTAGCATCAGGCTTGAGTGAAATGTCACCCGAGGCGCCAGAACGCACGGCAAAGACCGGACGAACCGCATCGCCTACATAGCCTGAGCTGAGAAAAAGCAGGTCGAGGCTGGAGAAGGGAGTGGGAATCACGATAGAGGACATGCCGCCCAACTCCCAGAGCAGCTTGCCTTCAAGGTCGTAAGAGCGGACCCGGGCGGTGCCCGGCGTGACGATCTCCGTTCGACGCGCGTTCTTCCAGATATAGGGAGTGGCCCAGTTGCTTTTCTCATCGCGCTCGACGCGCCACAGTTGCTTGCCGGTCCTTTTATCGAGTGCTACGAGAAATGACTGAGTGTCATTGTCGTTGACGATGAAAAGACGCTCGCCGTGCAATACCGGGGACGCCGCTGTGCCCCACCCATATCGGGTCTCAAACGGCCCCCAGCGCTGTGACCAGAGCAGCTTGCCGTTTAAGTCGAAGCAAAACACGCCCACATTTCCGAAGTAAGCGTAGACACGTTCGCTGTCGGTCACCGGCGTTTCAGAAGCATAGGAATTCTTCAAATGCCGCGCACTCTTGGGGACGCCACGTTCGACCTCCCGCTCCCACAGCAAGCGGCCAGTCTTCCAGTCGATGCCATAGACCATCCAGCGATGCAGGTCAGACGGTGTGCCGCGGTTCCCTCCAAAGTAGAGTCCCTTCTTGGGCGCTTCTTTTGGGTCGGTGGCAAGGACCGAAGTCAGGAAAATGCGGTCGCCCGAGACCACAGGTGACGACCAGCCGACTCCTGGGACGTCTGTTTTCCACAAAACGTTTTCGGTTACCGTCCACTTTTCCGGCAGGTTCGGGTCGTCTCCAGCCACACCCCGCGCCTCGGGGCCCCGGAACTGCGGCCAGTCTGCGGCAAAGCCCGCCTGAAGCCCCGCGAAGAAACAGAAAAGAAGGGTCGCGTAAATTGCCGGCATGAGAGGACACCCTTGAGTAGATTAGCCGCAGAGAATGTCAGAATCGAAGGAGGCGCCGGCGCCGACGACAAAGTCGCGCGGCGCCATCGCAATCAAGCTCAGCCGAGCTCGCGCTTTTGGCAGGCGAGATCTTCCCTCGGTTTAGTAGACACAGATGTTTTGCCCGGCTCGCCCTTCATAAATACCAGAAATAGCGTCGGAGTTGGGTGCAGAGTTCGGCGTCGGTCAGGAACCCGGTGCCATTACGAGATCGGTTTTGAGCGAGTCAAGGGCCTATAGAAGTCCGCCGTTTCATGGGGCCCTACGCTTGAAGAGTGCACGAATCTGCCCGAGCCACAACCGAGCCTACCGCGCAGGTTTTCGGCCCCACACTTGGAAGAAAAGGTGCGAGACCACAAGCGTTCCGGGATCGTCACGGTGGGCCCTCAGCTCGCCCATGAGGTTCCTCAACTGTCCTGCATCAAGCAGACCTGGCGCGACGATACGGTCGCGCACGTTCTGGATAAAGTCCCAAAGATCGTTCGCCGGTTATGTCCGTGCGGGTACACATGGATCACCGGCTGCTTTCTCCAACGAGGTCGACGTTTCCACTGCTTCCTACCAGCGGGGAGGCGAGGAGAAGTTGGGGCTGCTCTTCAGGATTTCCACTGCTTTCTCGATCCCACTGTCTCGTCCACTCTCCAAGTCGCTACGAGGAAAGACCGGCACTCGAATATGGGGTGGAATGCCCGGCCCGTCGAACGCGACGCCTTGTTCCGTCAGAAACCGCTCGTTCGGAAGGCCGAAGTTCCAACCATTGGGTAGCGTGCGCCCTAGGATGTCCGAGAAAATGCCTTGAGTGTGCTCTCCGATGCGAATGACCTGAGGCCGGCGCCCCATCAGGGCCATCGTGAACGTCTCCGCTGCGCTCACGCTGTTGATGCCTACAAGCTCTACGACAGGGCCCCAGAAGTGAGGCCGATGGCTGGGTCTTACCCAACTCGGTTGTCGCTCGGTGAAGCGCGAAGTGTCGTGAATGTCTTTGCGGGCATCCTTTGCAAACGCTAGATATTCTCGGTCGGTCAGTCGAGAGGCCACAGCGATACCCCAGAGGTCGGACCCACCACCGTTGATGCGAACGTCGACGACCAACCCCGCAAGCCTCTCGGCATCCTTGAAGATGTCATCCAGTGCCGTTTCTAAAGCCTGGGTGCCCTGGTCGAATTCTTTATTGTGGGAATAACCAGCAAAAGCCCGAATCCGAAGATACCCGATCGAGTCACCGAGGATACCGTAGCTCAACATTTCATTGCAGAACGAACGGAGCCTGCCTCGCACATACTTCCGCTCGATGATCTGAAATATCTTCTTGCGGTCAGCTTCATTCAGAGGGTTGGGATCAGGCCGACTGCCCCAATATGAGGTCTTCAATCCTTTGGGACGCAGGGACGTGTGGCCGTCGGAGAATGGAGCAATCATCGTGCTCAGGGTTTTGAACAACTCATCAGGTGTGGTGCTGGGTTTCACCTGGGGCCGGTATTCTTGATAAACCGCATTCCAATCCACTCCCCGCACACCGAAGAAGGGGTATTGCTCAGCGAACGTGCGCCAGAATATCTCGAAATTGCTCTCTGGAGTATCTTCAGCTGGCCTCGAGCAAACAGCTGGCCGTGTGGATGCGCGGTGAAGGATTATCTCCGAGGCAGCGTACTCGAAGTGCAGCCGTATCAAGTCCGCTGAGCTGCCGGGGCGGATCTGGAGCTTGGATCGCCGATCGGCCGATGCGAACGTCACTTCACGCATGTCATTTAGTCGCGAAAAGGCGAGTGAGGGAATGCAGCTGATCGACGTGATCTCCCACTGACTGAGTCAGTCGCCCTGGATTTCAAAAACTTGGCCGTATCCTTCCGACAGCCAGATGCCATCCAGAGACTGAGCATGTGTCGGAGTCGTCCCTAACAAGAGCGCCAGCAGCATCAGCAGAATCAGTGGCCCTTGGATCGTGCGAATACGCATCGAGATAAGCGGGAATCGGTGTTATGGCGATTTCGATGAGCGGTCGACACCGGCTCACCGGTGGTTCTCTGGTCGATGGAAGGTCAGGTGCCTGTTTCGGGCAGAGCACCGTTGAGCAGTACTCGGCCATCTTAAGTGGGGACAAGCCCGAATTTTGCGTAGAGCGCAAGTGCGGGTACATTGCTGGCTCCGACCTCGACGCAAGCGGACTTGCAACCTTGCCTGTAGCACTCGGCAAAGAGCTCATTGATCAGAGCATCGCCGGCGCCGAGGCGCCGGAACTCCGGTTTGACATGGAAGTCATCAATGTAGCCGCTCAAACCACCATGCTCCATGGTGTAGCGGAGGGTGAGTACCGCATGTCGGCGCGAGACCTGAATGCGCCAGCCAAACGCAACCGCGCACGGGGTTCGACAGTAGCTCAAGAAACGAGGTTGCAGCCCATTGATGGTCCAAGGTGAAGTTTGCCTCCGCGTAGAAGTCATGAATCAGCAGCACCAGGATGTCAACATCGGCCAGCTTGGCCCGCCGCACAGACAGGATCACTTTTCTCCTCCCAGAACTGTGGGCCTCAGGCAGGGGGACGACTGCCACCAGGGGCGGCGATCAGCCGTCCGTTGCTTGCCGCTGTTCGTCATTGCTCTGCTCTCTGCTTACGACCCAATCGACAACATCGGTGATGCTGTCACCGATGAATGTCGCGAAAGGTCGAGCCTCTTCAAGAAACTGGTCTTCGGCTGCCCATCCGGTTCTCACGAGGCATCCGGTTCCGCCAAAGCGGCGCGCTGCTTCAACATCCTGTGGGCTGTCGCCAATGGTATACGAACGACGGAGATCAAGCAACCAATCCGATGCCGCCAGGTCGTATAGAAGCGAGTTCGGTTTCTGGCAAGGGCACCAATGGTTGTACCTGTGGGGACAGATGTAGGGGCCTTTCACGTCGAGCCCCAGGTTCCCAAAGAAATCAGCAAACCAGTCACGAAACTCGAACTCTGAGAACAGCCCCTTTTCGATTCGCGCCTGGACCGTAACGATGGGGCAGAGAAAGCCGGCGGCCAGCAGACGCGTGATCGCGAGGTCGGCGCCGGGAATCAACGTCATCTCGTCCAATGATTCCTGCTTGAGGGGAAGGACTATGGTCCCGTTGAGATCAAGAAATACGGCCCGGTTCTTTTTCATTTGGACCTGCGAACGATTAACATGAGGGCCGGGCGAAGCGTTTGAACGGTCGCCTCGATAGAAGGGGCAGACATCGCAGGGACCTCCCCCAGGACTTCAGAGAGTAGCTCTTCAGCTTCGGCAGATGAGGCTGTCGGAAAGTGGCGTAACCGGACCTAAGAGATGGTGTCCAGCCTCCCAACCGAGTCGTGGCCCTTCGTAACATCCAGTGAGTAGGTTTTCTCATTAGGCTGGCGAAGCGGTCAGGTCAAGACGGGACGCCTGCATAAACAGGAATCGCGCCGCGCGCGGCGTTCTTGTAAACAATTCCGCCCTTCATCACAGAGACGACGCGCCGAACAGAAGTGATGTCTTTCAACGGATCCTTATCAAGCGTAGTGATGCCTGACTGCAGGCCGGGTGATCGCGCCGATCTGATCGGCCATGCCGAGCGCTGCTGCAACGACACTGATCAAGGTGGCCGAGTTGGATCCAAAGGTCTTACAAAGAGATCGTGTGTCGGTCCGCCGCCTAAATCGCAACGTCAACCCGCATGCTGCTCGCAAATCCCCGATGATGGCTGCCAAGTCACCAAAGCCACTTTCCATTCCCCATTGTCCTGCTTACGCAAGATCCATAGGTGCGAGCCCCTCGCAACGTGCTCGCTGTCCGTACCCTCAGCCACAAACCGGGTCGTGTATTTGCTTGTCTTGTAGGCGACGTCGCCACTTCCACATATCTCTACATCCGTCGTCTGTATATCTACAATTTCCGTTCCAGTGTGGACGAGCAGGCTAACGCCTTCCTTGCCAACCAGCACCTCTGAGCCGGGAACCATCCATCGAACGTCATCAGTGCAGAAACGAAGCATGCCCAGAGCGTTGCCACTCAGTTCTGCTTCGATCCATCGACGATGGATCTGCTCAATGGCCTCGATGTCTTTTTCCGGAAGATTAAGCATGGACACTGTGGAGGGGCTAACGCTCCCACCTCAGCCGCGCCGCTCTTCGGTGTCGGCTGCAGGCGGCGAGGCATGTCTGCGATCTTCATTCAAAGTACTCGGTCCATCGTCAAATGCCCTGGCCGGAGGGTAGAGCCTCCGACTCGACAGGGCCAGACACAAGGGCCGCCCACCAATCTCTGCTTCACCGGATTGCATATAGTCTAGCGTCTTCCGCCGATTTTCTTCACTCCAAAACGTCGAGGTCATAGAACCGCGTTTGCCAAGAGTGACCCAAGCCAAGTTTGGATCTTTGCTTTTTAGAGGCATACCCCGACTCGACCCAGCTTGCCGCTGAAGACGGCGGCGCTTATTCTGAATTACGGGGCAGGATAGAGGTGGTTGGGTGTATGGTTTATATGGTTTCGAGGTCATCGACCGACTCATGATCTGTCTGCTCTTGTCTCTGGCAATGCTGGCGCCCCAGCTTGGGACTCTGGAAGGGTATGTGTTTCGAGAGGCTGATGGCGGGCCGCCGCGACGGCCTCTGACCGTGGAGTTGATTGAGCAAGGGCGGACGAAGTATCGCAAGACGACAGAGGCTGACGGTGATTTTGTATTCCGCAACGTGCGGCAGGGAACCTACGCGATCCGGGCTCGGTTCAGCGACTTCGTCATTGCGGAGGACGCCGTCACGGTGACGAGCGGAGGGAAGAACTTCGCCGCGGTGATGCTACCGAAGCGGCGGGCCGGGACGCGAACATTCAGGACCGTCACAGCGGATCAACTCGCCGTGCAATCGGACCGCGACCTGCAGAAGAAACTACGGCAAGCGGCGGCGTTGACGGCCAAGGGGGATTTGGCCGCAGCGATCCGGCTGTATGAACAGGCCGCAGCAACTCCGGGGGCCCAGCCCGGCGTCTGGGACGGGCTGGCACTGCTCTATTTTCAGATGGGGAGGAAGGACGAGGCGTTTCACGCGTTCGCGAAGGCCATGGAGCAGGATCCGGATTTTCTGCTCCCTTATGCGCAGTTGGGCGCAGTCTATTTGGAGGAGCGGAGGTACAAGGAGCTACTGGCGGTCGCCAAGCGCGCTTTGGCGATCGACTCGAAGTGGATGACGGCGCATGCCTTCTTGGGGGAAGCGCAGGCGAATGCCGGGGAACTGGAAGCAGCCCAACGATCCGCCGAAACCGCTTCCGAGTTGACGCGGGGGAGGGCCCCAGGTCCCTATCTCCTGCTGGCGAAGGTCCGCTGGGCCCGGCGGGATTGCGCTGGCGCGCGCCGGCACATGGAACGCTATCTCGAGCTGAAGACGTCGGCTCGAGAGCTTCCGGAGATGCTGAAGTCACTGGAGATGCTGCGAGCGTGCGGGCCCGTTCCCTAACACAGGCGCGGCCTATCGGCTGGGTGTTTGGCTTGCCGAGCCGGCGTGGCGCACCCATTAGAAGGCCTTTGTCAATTAAAAATACTTCAGCGCGAGGACAGCGCAGAATTTTTTGCAAAGGCTCAGTAGCCAGTGCGTCGGGCCGTCGCTTCAGGGCTAAGGGCTCGGAAGTGATCGGTGACAAGCGACTGACCTTGCCCAAGCTCCTGCGGCAACGATTGGTCGACTTTCAGTGCGGACAGCAGGCTGAGAGCAGGCTCGGCAATCGGGGTCGAGCTTTCCACAACGCACCCAGGATTTTCGAGCGTCTCGGATCGGGTTCTCACCCTTCGAGTCCGTCCATGCACCCATCAGGATCAAGGCAGTTGAGAACGGACTGCGTCCCAAGCCCCTGGCGCCTACCGGCGCCCCAGAAAATCATTGGTACCAGACCGTGTCCAAAGCGTGTGACCGAGTCACAGACGTTGTGGTTCTCCCAGCCAGAGACTGGGACCAGCGCCGAGCAGGCTCGCGGTCTGGGCGTCCTGGAAAACATCGCCCAGAGGGCGGAGACCGTGTCCAATCAGACAGGTGGTTTCAGCCAGCGCCACCCGGGGCTCACGGTCTCCACCTTCTCTTTAGCTGCCGAACAGGCGTGCCGGTTCAAACCGCACCTGATCGCGCAGCACGTAGTAACAGGCCCGCGCCAGCTTGTGGGCCAGCGCCTGGATGGCCAGCGTCCGGTTCACTTGGGCCGTTTTCCGTTCCACAAAGCGCGCCGCTTGCCGGTAGTACCGCGCCGCATAGGTGGCTGCTTCCACATAGGCCCAGGCCAGATAGGGGTTGCCGTTGTGGCTATTGTTTTCTCCTATGATGTTTGTCTACTCCCAAGTTTGAATAGAAAGCCTTTGGGTCTTTCCCCCTGTGGTTCTGTTCGTCCTATTCAGCCAGCACAAAATTGGGAAAGTCGGCGAAAACCCACTTG
>Ga0187893_10000967_pt1 | contig 72061 bp, 67 predicted proteins | sample MA1701074metaG_FD_139574 | JGI IMG/M metagenome (GOLD analysis project Ga0187893, IMG submission 139574) | White microbial mat communities from a basaltic lava cave in the Kipuka Kanohina Cave System on the Island of Hawaii, USA - MA170107-4 metaG ...
GGCGCTCCGCCGGCGCGAGAGAGGATCGCACTCCCGGATTATGCCGACTTCAGCAGCCGCGAGGCCGCCTGCGAGGCCGCCCAGCGGCGCAGGCGCGGCATGATCCGGAAGTCGGCATAGTGGCGGGTGAAGAAGGTCTCGCCGCAGGCGATGGTCCACTTGACGGAGAAGCCGGTCGAGCTCGCGGCGCGCGCGCTGGAGTACTCGTCGCGCCCGGGCGAGAACGTGCTCGACCTCTTCGGGGGGTCGGGCTCGACCCTGATCGCGGCGGAGATGACGGGGCGGAAGGCGTTCCTGATCGAGATCGATCCCCTCTACTGCGACGTGATCGTCAATCGGTGGGAGGAGTTCACGGGGAAGAAGGCAGAGCGTATCCTCGGCGCGCGGGCCGCGCCCGGCCGGCGACCGGCAGGCCGCAAGAGGACAAGCGAATGACGGAACGCGAGTGGGTACGCTCCATCGTGCCGGGGCTGCGCCGGGCACTCTCGAGGTGCGGGACGCGTGAGTGCGACATCGAGATCGAGGCCGGGCTCCGCCTGCCATACAGGTGCGAAGTGTCCGGCTATTCGGGACCGGCGGCCCGCGAACCGGACGTCTCGGAGTACGAGACGGACCTCCTCGTGCGGGACCGCGCGCGCGACGGGAGCTGGACGCCCCGCGTGGTGATCGAGTGCAAGCTCGGGAAGATCACGACGCACGACGCGCTCACGTACAGCGCGAAGGCGGCGACGCACAAGCAGGTCCACCCCTACCTCCGGTACGGCATCCTGATCGGGGACCGTGAGCACTACGCGATTCCGGAGCGGCTCGTCCGGCACGGAGCGCACTTCGACTTCATGGCGACGTGGGTGGGGATGCGCGCGCGCCAGGTGGAATGGCGCGCCATCGTGGGCCTGCTCGCGGAGGAGATCGCGGCCTCGCGGACGATGCAGGAGGTGCTCGCGAGCAGCCGCCAGCCCACCCGAACCAAGTACGTCGTCCTCCACCGCCCGCTCCGCTTCAAACGGATCAACCGCGGTACCGCCGTGAGGGAGGAACCCGACGACGCATGACCTGGCTCGTCGCCTGCGCCTCCCTGACCGCCACGTGGCTGAACATCCGGAAGCTCCGGATCTCGTTCGCGATCTGGCTCTTCACGAACGCGGCGTGGGCCGCCTACGACTTCGCCCACGGCCTCCCGGCGCAGGGCACCCTGATGTGTGTCTACGCCGGTCTCGCGGTCTACGGCTTCTTCGCGTGGGGGAGGCGGCGATGACGCGGCACCGGCCCTACGGGGGGCTCCTGCCGGCCGACCTGCTGCCCGCCATCGATGCCTTCCGGGACGGCCGCGCGCGCGTGACGCCGAAGCGGGTCCGGCCGCGGTGCGGGGCGAGGACGCGGAACGGGAGGACGTGCCAGGCGCCCGCCGTCTGGGACCGCGAGAACGACCGGGCGGTCAACGGGAGGTGCAGGATGCACGGGGGCGTGCGAGGCCGCACAGGCATCGGGCTACCCCATCCACTGTAGCGGATCGAACTCCGGGTTCACGTCGGCACCCTTCAAGTCGCGCGCCACAGGATCGAGTTCGCGGACGATGAGCCCCGTCAGTCGATGCTCGGCGATGTGCGAGTCCTCGTGGCGGATCAGCCTGCAGCAGCGCTCCCGCACTGGTCCCACGAGCGCGGCGTCGCAGAAGCGCAGCATCCGCTCGTTGAATCGGACGAACGGCGTTCGCACGGGGCTGGCGTGCTGGTCCGCCGGCAGAAGCCGCTCACCTTCGTTAAGCAGGTTCCGCAACATCTGCCTCACCTCGGCGAGGAGCTCTGCCTGCTCCCAACCCGGCAGATCGAGGTGCGGGACGAGGTCCGACGGCCCCTTGAACCTCGCGACCCGCCGCAGGTTGCGCACGTGCACATCGAAAAGCCACGACGAGCGCGGCTCGTACTCCGGCAGCGGATCGGTGTCGTGCGCGTTCCTGTCTGCCGCCTCGTAGAACGAGTGCGCGACGTCGTGACCGAGGGTCCTCCTGAGGAACACAAGCGCGTCCTCCCTCCACTCGCGGAGGTTGCTGTCGTTGAATGGTGCCTGCTTCAACGCCTCGCCCCGCTGCGCGAGTTCCTCGATCTTGCTTCGCACATGGGGCCACATCCTCTGCAGTCGATCCCGGACGTCCGCTGGGGCCGCGGCGGTGCGTGCCACGGCGGCCTCGCGGCGCAGCGAATCGCGCTCTTCGACGGCCTTCCGCCATGGCAGGTACTGCCCGGCAACGACGCCGAGAAACAGAAGCGGTATCGAGACGAAGGCCGGCAAGGCCAGAAGCTGCTCATGCGTCGATGCCAGAGCGAGGATTCCCCCCACGACGAACCACCAGCCCTTGCCTACCGATGAGGCGTACTCGCGGAGGCGCAGCCCGCGCTGCGGTCGTGAAGTCCCCGGATTCGGCATGGCCGCGCGATTCTACGGCCGCCGCCGGGGAACGTCGCTCCCGGTCCCTAGACTTGTTCTTGGGGCTCCGCCGCGGCCCCTAGAACCGCGGTCACGGCCACGCGCTCCTCGGCCGGGAGCCCCCACCTTCGGACAGGGGGGCGCGATGAGGAGCGCAACCGTGCAGCCGTCGATCCCACTACCTGCAGGCCAGGCCGCGGTGCTTCGCTCGCTCTACGACTACCGCTTTCTCAGGAAGTGCAGACCCTTCCCGGCATCCGAAGCGCACGAACCGAGATGCGCGCCCTCCGTCCCCGTCTACCAGTTGCGTGCGGAGTGCGGGGACGGCGTTGATGTTGAGGCCTCGCTCGCAGTCCTCTGCGCCAAGGGTCTCGCGATGAAGGCCCCCAAGTGGTGTGCGCCATCGGGCACGTGGACATTCGCTGACGGCAGGACCCTCGTCGTTTCCATCGAGATCCGGAGGACACCGGACGGAAGTTGTCTCTACGAGGGCCAGGCGTCCGTCGACGGGCAGGCCTACGGTCTCGGGGACGTGCAGGCGGCCTGCTTCGACCTGACCCCGGAGGGTGCGCAGATCGCGGAGTCGCTCGGAGTGCCGCTGGGTTCCGGCGGCATGGGCACCCCGGGGACGAGCGCCACGCTGGGGTTTCGGTACGACCACCCGTTGCCCCCCCGTTGGGGCGGCGATTGGATCACGCATGGCAAGGCGGCCGAGATCCTCGGATACGTGTCGCGCCAGAGCGGGGTGCCCAGCGGAGAAGCGCTCCGCAAGGCGATCGAGGGGGCGGACGAGGGCGCGCCGTTCGCGATGCTCCGCGACAGGACGGGTCGTTGCGCGAAGCACCCGAAGACGGGACGCCTCCGCAGGCAGGCTGTCGAGTGGGCAGCCAGGGAGCGCGCTGCCTTCGCCGCCGCCGCCGCCCTCCCGCCGATGCGCCCGAAACGCGGAGAAACGCGGAGCGAACACGCCCGGAACACGGAATAGCCCGGAAACCCGCTCCTGACGCCAAGTCGGTCCGCGTACCAGCGGACAGATGGGCGCTGCGTGTCTCTACCTCACGCTCCTTGAGGCTGCGCGACTCCTGAGGGTCGAGCCTCGCACACTCGCCCGGTGGGCACGCGACGGCCATGTCCCCGCCCTCAAGACCCCCGGCGGGCAGTGGCGATTCGTCCGGGAGGATCTCCTGCTCGCGCTGCGACACGTCGGCACGCCGGGTGGCGAGGAGCAGCGGTGACGGAGTACAGCGGCCTCGACCTCGAGCCGCAGCACGCGACGATGCTCCGTGCGTCGGCGATATCGCCCGAGGTCGCGCTAGCACGGGGCTACCGCACGGTGCGCACGAAGGCCGAGGCGGAGCGGCTCGGGTTCTCGCCCGCGCAGCGGCTCGTCCGGGCGCTGGCGGTGCCCGTCTGGCAGCTCGGCCGCGAGGTCGCGTTCCATCAGATTCGTCCCGACCGCCCCCGGATGGTCGATGGCAAGTGGGTGAAGTACGAGACCCCTCGGGGAGCCCGCATGGTGCTCGACGTCTCGCCCGCCGTGCGGCACTTGCTGGGCGATCCGAGGGTGCCGCTCTGGATCACGGAGGGCATCAGGAAGGGGGACGCGCTCGCCTCCTTGGGGCTCTGTGTGATCGCCCTGCTCGGCGTCTGGAACTGGCGCGGTACGAACGCGGCCAGGGGCCCGGTCGCGCTCGGAGACTGGGAAGCGGTTGCCCTGAAGGATGCCGACGGGACGCCGCGGCGGGTCTACCTCTCGTTCGACAGCGATGTCGTGCAGAAGCCCGAGGTCCGGCGGGCTCTGGCCAGGCTGAAGGAGTTCCTGGAATCCCGCGGCGCCGAAGTGTTCGTTGTGCTGCTCCCGTCCGGCGAGGGCGGCGCGAAGGTTGGCGTGGACGACTACCTCGCCGGCGGGCACACCGTCGAGGACCTGTACCGGCTCGCCGTGGCCGCCATCCCCCCGGGCCCGGAGTCCGGCGAGACCGGCCACTCCCCCTACGTCGAGACCGAGGGCGGGATCGTCTGGAACAAGCACACGAAGGACGGGCCGGTCCCGACGCTCCTTGCCAACTTCCGGGCGCGCATCGTCTCGAACCTGATCCGGGACGACGGCGTGGAACAGCAGCGCGTGCTTGAGATCGAGGCCGGCGTGCGCGGCCGGACGACGCGCGTGTCGCTGCCCTCGGCGGAGTTCGTCGGCATGAACTGGCCCGTGCGGCATCTCGGCTCCGACGCCATCCTCTCCCCGGGCATGGGCCTCCGCGACCATGCACGGGCGGCTATCCAGCACCTCTCGGGCTCCGCACCGTGCCGGGTCGTCTACACGCACCTCGGATGGCGCCTGATCGACGGCGAGAGGTGCTTCCTCACGACCACGGGAGCGCTCGGCACATCGGGGCTCCGCGCCGACATTCACGTGGAGCTGCCGGCGGAGCTCTCCAGATATGCCCTGCCTGCGCCCCCGGAGGCGGAGCGGCGACGCACCGCGATCCTTGCCTCGCTGGCCCTCCTGGACGTCGGCGCGAACGACCTCCTCGCGGTCCCGCTGGCGGCCGCCTACCGGGCGGTCCTCGGCGACGCCGACTTCGCCGTGCATCATCACGGCAAGACCAACACGTTCAAGACCGAATGCGCCGTGCTCGTCCTGATGCACTTCGGCCCCGCGTGGACAAGGAAGGGCCTGCTCTCGTGGCTCGGGACCGGCAACTCGATCGAGTACTTCGCCTTCGTCGCCAAGGACGTTCCGCTGATCGTGGACGACTTCGTCCCGACGGGGACCGTCCACGACATCGCGCGCAAGCAGCAGGAGGCGGAGCGGGTCTTCCGGGGGCAGGGCAACCTCAGCGGGCGGAGCCGGCTTCGCGCCGACGGCAGTGCGCGCGCGACGCGGTGGGCGCGCGGGATCGTGATCTCGACCGGAGAGGAGATCCCCCGCGGCCAGTCCCTCGGGACGAGATACGTCGGCGTGGCGTTCGAGGAGGGGGCCGTCTCGCAGGCGGCCCTGCGTGCCGCCCAGCGGAAGGGGCGGGAGAACCTCTATGCCGCCGCGATGAGCGCGTACCTCGCATGGCTCGCTCCCCGCCTCGACGACATCCGCGCCGGCCTCGACGAACGGGTCGCGGCCATCCGCGACCGCATCGGCGATTCCTCCTACCGCCGGATGGCGACCAACTCCGCCGAGCTGTTCGTCGGCATCGACCTCTTCCTCGAGTTCGCGCAGGGCGCGGGGGCGATCAGCGGCGATGAGGCGGTGTCGTATCGTGAGAGGTTCTGGAACGCGTTTCTGGCGGCGGACGCGGAGCATCGGGCGATCGTCGGGGCCGGCGACCCGGCGCCGCGCTTTGTCGAGCTCGTCCGGTCCGCGCTCACGTCGGGCCTCGGGCACCTCGCGTCGATGGCCGGCGCGGCGCCCGACCAGCCCGACCTCTACGGATGGCGGGAGACCGACGACGGGCCGCGGCGAACAGTGCGCCCGCAGGGCGATCGCATCGGCTGGGTAGACGCGGACGACATCTTCCTCGACCGCGAGGCATCTCTGCGGGTGGCACAGAAGGCAGCAGCCACCGCCGGAGACGTCCTGCCCGTCAGCGGCATCACGCTCATGCGCCGGTTGAAGGAGACCGGGCTCCTAGCATCGACCGACGAGGGCTGCGGGCGGCTCACAGTCCGTCGTACCGTCGGCGCCGCCCGCCGCGAAGTCATACACCTGAAGAGGGGGGCGCTCTACCCCGGCGACGGCGCCGACGAACCGCCCCCGGGACAGTCCGGGGGGGGCACCGGGACAGTCTGCCCGACCGACCGTCCCGCGGAAATCACGCCTGCGGAGCGAGATCCCGGTCGATTGGGACGGTTGGGACGGTCGCAGGGGGGAGGAGGCAAGCGCTACGCCGACGGCGCGGGGTCAGGCACCCCCCGCGCGCCCGCTCAAGAGATGCTGTTCCCTGCGGTAGCCCGTCCCAATCGTCCCGCTGGAGCCGCAATTCGTGATCCTGCAATGGCTTGCGACCGGGACAGTCCGGCCGGGGAACCGTCCCGCGAACCGTCCCAGCCGCCCGAAGTGCCCGCGAGCGAGGTCTGCGACAGGGCCTGCCCCGACTGCCGGGCCCCGATCTCCGAGCGGATCGAGCGCCAGTTCAACGGACTCTGCTGGAACTGCCGTCGCAACCGGGACTTCGGCGCCCAGGGGAGGGGCCGGTGATCGCCCGGAACCGCGGCGGCTGGACCGCGTCGGCCCGGGAGCGGCTCGACGTCGTCCGGGGCGTCCTCCACGGGCTCCGGCCGTACTGGCCGCTGACGCTGAGACAGGTCTACTACCAGCTCGTCGCCCGCGAGGTGATCGCGAACCGGCGCGCCGAGTACCAGGCGCTCTCCCGGCTGCTCGTGAAGGCGCGGCTCGACGGCGAGGTGCCGTGGGAGGCGCTGGAGGATCGCGTCCGGGAGCACCTCGGCTCCGCGGGGTGGGCCGACGCCGACGACTTCATCGCCGAGCAGGGCGAGCGTCTCCTCGTCGGCTACCGTCGCGACCTCCTCGCCGGCCAGGACCTCGCGCTGGAGGTCTGGATCGAGAAGGACGCGCTCAGCCGCATCTGCCACGACGTGGCCTTCGGGTACTGCGTGCCGGTCGTCGTCGCGCGGGGCTTCAGCTCGGTGTCGTTCCTCCACGAGTGCCGGCGCCGGGTCGAGCGGGCGGTCCTCGACGAGGGGAAGAAGGGGCTCCGGATCCTCTACTTCGGCGACCTCGACCCGTCGGGCTGGGCCATGCTCCCGGCGATGCTCCGGACGCTCCAGGAGGAGATGCGGCTCGGCGAGCTGCTCGTGGACGGCGAGCGGATCGCGCTCACGCCGGAGCAGGTGGAGAAGCACCGGCTCCCGCACAGCGTCGAGGCGATGAAGGCGACCGACACGCGCACGCCCGCGTACCGGGACTGGCTGCGGTCGGACGGGCACCCCGACACGCTGGCGGTGGAGCTCGACGCGCTCTCGCCGGAGGTCCTGCAGGGCCTCGTGCGCGACGCGATCGAGACCAGTCTCGACATGGAGAGGGTCGAGCGCGAGCGGGCGGCCGAGGCCGGGGACGTGGAGGCGATCCGCGTGCTGAAGGCGAAGGTCGATCGCGCGCTGAAGCGGGGGCCCAGGTGACGCCGCTGGCCGAGGGCGACCTCCTGACCGCGGCGCAGGTGCTGAGGCTCCTGCCGATCGGGAAGGCGACGCTGTACGCGCTCGCGGCGTCCGGGGAACTGCCGTCGATTCGCGTCGGGGCGCTGGGTGCGCGCCATGGGCGTCTCCTCTTCCACCGCGCGGACGTGGAGGCGTTCGTGGCCCACGCGCGCCAGGCGCCCCCACGCGCGCCCGCGGCGCCCGACGTGGACGCGCTGCTGTCCCGGGTCCGCGCCCGCCGCCGCGGGATAGGCGCGCCTAACGGCGAATGATGTTGATGCGCTTCGAATCCGCTGCCTCATGTGCCCCACGATGCAGACCACGACGAAACCCCCCAAGGTGGCGCGGCGGCGACGCCGCTTCGGCAGGTGCTATCCGCGGCCTGGCGGGCCGCGCGGCGCCTGGCTGATCCAGTTCCCCGACCCGAGCGGCGCGAAGGCCAAGAGCGGCCGGACGAAATACCGCACGAAGTCGGTGAGCAGCGAGAGCGAAGGCAAGGCGCTGCTCGCCGAGATCGAGAAGTCGATCCTGCTGGGCCAGTTCGCCCCCGCAGCCGAGCCCGCGCCCGAGACCGACCTCACGCTCCTCGGCGCCATCGACGCCTACCTCGACGCGAAGCGCGGCGAGGGGCGGGCCGAGAGCGGGATCACGCGCTACCTCGTGAGCCGGCGCGCGATCGAGGCGTCCCCGCTCGGGGACCGGCTCGTGCGCGACCTCCAGCCCCGCGACATCGAGGCGTACATGGCGTGGCGGAAGGTCCGGAAGTGGCGCGCGGTGAAGAAGCCGGGCGGGCACCGCTCGGACCCGAACCACACGATTCAGGTGAAGGGGGAGAAGCCGTCGAACAGCAGCGTGAACCGCGACGTGGCGCTGGTGTCTGCCGCGCTCGGCCGCCTGGTCCGCCTCGGGCAGCTCGAGCGGAACGTCGCCCACCGCGTGAAGAAGGGCAAGGAGCCGACGAAGACGCGCGCGGTCCTCTCCAAGGAGGAACTCGCCCGCCTCCTCGACGCCTGCAGCGATCACTTCCGCCCGCTGGTGCTGGCGGCCTACCTGAGCGGCCAGCGCCCGCAGGAGCTCCTCGCCTTGAAGTGGGGCGATGTGAACTTCGGGAACAAGGCGCTCACGGTCTTCCGCACGAAGGTCGGGCTCGGGGACAGCATCCCGCTCCACCCGGCGCTCGCCGCGGAGCTCAAGGCGCTGAAGGAGAAGCGCGCCAAGGACGGCCAGCGAGTGGTCCCCGACGACGAGCACGTCTTCCTGAGCGCACGCGGCGCGAGGCCCGGCTTCGACTACCGCCCGCCGTGGCTCCGCGCCCTACGCCGCGCCGGGCTCGACCGGAGGAAGGGCCTGACCTTCTACTCGCTGAGGCACTCGATGGCGACCCACTACCTCGAACGCGGCTCCCCGGCGGACCTCCAGCAGATCATGGGGCACGCCTCGTACTCGACCACCGAGCGGTACGTCCGCGCCGTCTCCGACCGGGCGAGGGCGGGGATCGAGGCGCTGGCGGTACAGGCCCTTCCGGCGAAGCAAGCGCAGGTTTAGAGTCGCTTCGACAGGGCCGCTTGGGGTAGACCGAGCCGCGGATGGCGGTACTTCTTGCGTCGGCGCTCGCGCCGGCCTGGCCACGTCCCGCACGCGCGGCGGGTTACGATGCTTGGTAGCCATGTCCGCGCTCACGGTGTATGTGGACGACTCGGGATCGGGTCTTGATCTCCCGTACTTCCTGCTCGGCGGCGTCGCGGTTAATAGCATCCACGACCAGTCGATTGAACGGCAGGCGGCGACCTTCGACCGTAAGTCGAAGCCGTGGGGCCGCGCCGAGTTCCTACGTTGCGCGACCTTTGTCTCGCAGCCTGGGTTTTATCCCTTCTCCGCCTATGTACGGCTTGACCCGGAGATTGTCACCCGCGCGAAGACGCGGGTGAGGGAGGCCAAGGAGCACCGGCGTCGGCACGGGATGCCCCTCGATAGGAAACACAACCTGCCCGCGCAGGCCCAACTCTACATGAGCGTCGCCGCGACCGCGTTCGCGGCGTGCGCGATCGTCCCGGTGTTCTCAAACCAGGTCGTCACCTCGATCGCGGTTGTGGCCGACCGCTTCACGATGAAGGAGGAGTACCGTGGCTTCTTGCGGGCGTCACTGCGGCGGGAAACCGGCGCGGCGTTGGCTAGGACCGGACGCCTTGGCCTGAGCGCGGCGATGTGTGCTCGTTGGGGGGAGCCGACCTTCGACTGGCGGTCGGGCGGTCCGTACCTCAGGCTCGCGGACGGGTACTGCTTCATCGTCCAGCAGGCCCTGGCGGGGAACGCGGATGCTCGGGACGGCCTTGCCCACATCGAGCAGCTTTTCATCGCGCAGGGCCGCTCTCCCGCTGGGCTGCGGATCGACGACACGGAGCGTGTTCGCGCCCAGATGTCCCGGTCCTTCGTCTGATTGGGGGTACGGCGCCCATGGGACCGGTGCTCATCTTCGACAAGTCGGCGCTCCAGGCGCTGAACTTGGACGAAGCGGTCTGGCTCAACAACTTCTACCTGTCGAACATCACGCCGCTCTTCTACGTCGAGACGCTCGCCGACTTGGAGAAGGAGGTCAAGGCGGGGAAGACGCCGGAGCAGGTCGTCGGGGAGATCGCGCGCAAGACGCCGATGACGGGCTCGCATCCGAACGCCCACCACCTGCAGTTGGCGCTGTCGGACCTGCTGGGACAGCCCATCGACGTCTCGGGTCGGCCGATCGTGCCGGGGGGCGTGCCGGTGTCCCTGCCTGACGGGAACGGTGTCGTCTTCAGGCCGTCACCCGAGGCGCTGGCCTTCGCTCGCTGGCAGGAAGGGCGTTTCATCGAAGTCGAGCGCGAGTACGCGAAGCGGTGGCGCGCTGGGCTTGCTGAACTCGACCTAGGGTCCGTGTACGCGCTCTACAGGCGCATGTTCCAGGACAAGGGCCGCGTGCCGAAGGATCTCGCGGAGGCGCGGCGCCTCGCGGAAGAACTACTCGACGACCCGGCCCGCCAGGAGGGCGCGGTGCAGTTCGCGTGTGAGGCGCTCGGCCTTCCGGAGTCTCTTCAGAAGAAGATCCGGGCCAGATGGGAGAGGCTCAGGCGCCCACCTCTCGCTGGCCTCGCGCCCTACGCCCGGCATGTCCTCCTGATCGACGTGTTCTTCTGCGTCGCCTTGGGTGCCGACCTGATTTCACGCGAGCGGCCTAGTAACAAGGTGGACGTCTCGTACCTGTCGTATCTCCCATTCTGCAAGGTGTTCGTGTCGAGCGACAACCTGCACAAGCGTGTCGTCCCGGTGTTTCTCGGCCCCGACCAGACGTTCGTTGGCGGCTCCGAGCTCAAGGAGGATCTCGCGAAGCTCGACCTGCACTACTCCGGCCTGCCCGCGGAGGTGCGCGAGCGCGGGGTGATCAGCTTCGCGCCGTTCCCGCCCGAGGAGGACACGTTCCTGACGACTCGGCTGTGGGACAAGTACCTGCCGAAGTGGCGAGAGTCGATGCACGCGCGACCGAAGCCGGAAGCCAAGGAGCGCGTCATGGCCCGTATCAATGAAGCTTGGGACAAGGCCAATCGGGGGGAAGCCGCCGACCAGGCTCCCGCCGAGCACGACTTCCTCCTCATTGAGCGCCGCGTGCGCCTCCGGATGGGCAAGTGGCGCCTCCTTCCTCCGGAGGCGGAGCGTTACGGGATGCGTGCCGAGGAACAGCCGTAGCGCCGCATCCGCCCCCGAGCCCGCGGCGGCGAGGGGATCTACGCGTAGAAGAAGACGAGCCACGACACCGCCGCGCCGAGCACCCACCCGGTGACCTTCAGGCCGACTACCATGCGATGCATCGTGAGACCTGCCGCGCACGCGGCTGCTTGGATCTGCTCTCGAACCGCGGCAAGTTCCGGGCTCTGCGGGGTCCCGGGCGGTGCGGCTTGCGCCTCCTCGAAGAGCCGCCTGAAGTGCTCCTTGCCGGCGCGGCGCGCGACGGCCCTGATCCGCCAGATCGGGATGCGGTTCAGCAGCGGCAACGCCGCGACGCTGAGGGCAAACGACGCGATCCACCCGAAGAGCACCGCGCATCCGAGGAACTTCATGAGGAGGGGCACCGCGACCATCCTACTGCGGCCGTGCGATGTGCCGCCGCGATAGAATCGCCGCGGGTTTACAATGCGGCGAGCTCTCGTCCGCGGGTCGATAGTGCCAGATGCTCGCCTCGTCGGGCTTCTCGGGTCGCCAGGCTTCCGCGCTCACCGCCCAGATTTGTACGGCCTCCGTCGGACCGGCCCGGCCAAGGGGCATCGAACCGAGCCGCGCGCCACCGGTTGTAGGTTGGCATGGTCAAGCCGATCCAGCCCATCCCGGCCGAGCGCATCGAGGAGGCGGCCCGGGTGCTCAAGTACGAAGTGGACATGTTCGGGAGCACCACGGAGATGCTCTGCACTGGGCCGGACGGGTCGCTGAAGAACGCGATCCTTGAGTCCTTCGCCGTACACATGCGCCAGCTCATCGAGTTCCTGACCTGCATCCACGGGGGGCGGGATGGGGAGGACATCCGCGCCGCGAGTTTCTGCGAGCCGATGGAGGCGTGGTTCTCGAACGCGAAACGCCTCGCGGCCGACCCGACCATCACCGCCCTCAAGACATACGCGGACAAGAAGGTCGTGCACCTCACGCTCGATAGGGAACGGGACAAGGTGGAGTGGGGCTTCCTCCCGATCTGCGAACTCCTGATGGCGGAGCTCGTGCGGTTCGCGCGGTTCGACAAGGCCACGCTGCTGCCGGCGTGCATGTGGGATGACCTCGTCAGCATCCACGGCGCGCTACCGGTGATCCCGCCGGAGCACCGCATCTACGTGAGGCCGGCGAAGTGACTCGACGCGGCACGCTGCGCGTCAGTGCAGCGGGCGGCCCGTCCGTCCTACGATCTCGACCTCGAAGCGATCGAATCGGAGGTTGCCGAGCTTCTGGCGGAACGGAACGCCGAGCCGTGCTAGGTCCCGGTCGATCCCAGTGCCTGCGCGTAGAACGGCCATGTGAGGCTGGTAGTGGCGGGCGCCGAAGGCGTTCGCCCGCCGCGTACTGGGCGGCCGCCGGCCGAGAACACGCGGTGTCTCGCGCCGCAAGAGCCGCTCGCGGAACTCTAGGATGAGGCGCAGGGCGGCACTCTGTTTGTGCACCCGTAGGCCGACTTTCCGCTCCGCCGGGTCCAACTCCGGCCGGGGATTCTCACCGCCCGGCGCCATCACCATGAACCGCGTCTCGGTCGCCGCCAATACTACATCTGCCGGCTCCGAGACGGGGAACACACCAGGCATGGGGCGGCGCGCGTGATAGACGGTGATGTGCATGTTGCGCACAACGCATCGCGGCGTGATCCCGAACTCCGAAACGAAGAACTCGCGAACGCGGAGGCGGTCCTCTTCGCAAAGGAGCAGCTGCGCCCAGACCTCGGTCGTGTGTGCCTTCGCTGCGTCCATCGGTACGTTTCCTTGGCGCCCGCAGTGTACCCGGGCTCGCGTTACTGGTGCTGCCAAGCCCCCCGAGCCCGCGGCCGCGAGGGGAACATGCTCTACTCCTCCCTCCGCCCGTCCCGGATGGACTCGATGATCTCGCGCACCTCACGCGCGCCCTTGTCGTCGGTCGTGCGCCTGAAGTCCTCGAGCGCCGGCAACGCTGGTCGTGCAGCCCGGCCGATCGCGCCGAGCGCCCGCGCGGCGTGGAGGCGCATGGGCATGTCGTCGCTCTTGAGAAGGCCAAGGAGCCCCTCGACGGCCTCCGACAAGGCGAGCCGTTCGGCCGCGTTGAGGGCCCCGACTTTCACGTTCTCGTCCTCATCCGCGAGGCCACGGACGACCGCTGCAGCCACCTCCGGCGTCTTCACGCCCAGGCTGCCGAGCGCCGTGAGCGCGTCCGCCCGCAGTCGCTTGTCCTCGGTCGCCTTCACGAGGGCTCTAGCGGTCCGCACGTCCCTCGCGCCACCACCGAGGGCGACGCAGACGATCATGCGGACCTCGTAATCGGCATCCGACTCGAGCATGCGCAGCAGCACGTCCACCTCACCGAGATTGTCCAAGCAATGGACCGTTTTCCTGCGGACCGCAGGCTGCGGGTCCGAGGCGGCCTTGACGATCGGGCCGCGGGCGGGATGCGCTTCCCGGCCAAGGCGCTCCAGAACATCGAGCGCCTTGAGCTTGAGCGCGGTGTCCTTGTCGAGGAGCTGCGCCACCTGCGCTGCCGCCACCTCGCCGAAAGCCACGAGCGCATAGATCACCGCGAACTCGTCCCGGAGGGCGATGTCCATGTCGTCCGAGCCAGCGTCCTGCTCGACGAGGATGCGCATGAGCGCGGGCAGAGCTTCGCCATGTCCCGCGAGCAACCGGACCAGCGCCGACCAGTACTCGGGCTCCTTCTCGGCCTTCGCGATCTCCTTCAACAGGTAGGGCACGGCGCGCGGGCCGAGCGCCGTGAGGCCCTCGCGTGCGCCCTCGTAGGGCGGGGTGAGAAGGCCAGGCCGCAGGGTGTTGAGCAGCACCGGCACGATCCGGTCCAGGTCGGAGCCGATCCGGCCGAGCGAGCACGCGGCCTGGTTGAGAACCCGGTCGTCCGGGTCCTTGCGGAGCGCAAGGAGGGCGTCGAGGGCGGAGGCTGCGCCGGGGCCGATCCTGCCCAGCGCCCCTGCTGCTGCAAGCCGGACATCCGCGTCCTCGTCGCGGAGGAGTCGGATCAGGTCGCCTACGGCCGGCGCCGCGTCGGGCCCCACCCCGCCGAGCGCCGTCGCCGCGAGCGCACGGATCCGGGCCGGCTTGGCCTCCGTCTGCTTCCGCAGCGCGTCGACTGCAGGCGCCCCGATGTAGCCGAGCGACTTCGCGGCCATCTCTGCGGTCTCCCCGGGCGCCCCAAGCAGCATCACCAGCCGCGGGACCGCGGGCGCACCGCGCGCGCCAAGACGCTCGAAACCACGGACGGCCGAGAGCTGCGACGTGTAGTCGTCGCCCGCAACATCATCCGCGAGCTCCAAGGGCTCCTGCGCGGACGCGAACGCGGCAAGAGCGAGGAGAAGGTGGATCCGCCGCATGACGCCCACGGTATCAACTCCGCCACCGCACGGCCTATGAAGCACCCGCCCCCCGAGCCCGCGCCGGAGAGGGGTTCAGTCGAGGCGTCCGCCGCTCGAGCTGCAGCGCCGCCCGCGCGACGGTGTACTCTGTGACGGATGCCCGCGTGCCAGGACGCGCACCCCCGTCCGACGGTGGAAGGCGAGAGTCGCGCCGTTGAGGGCGTGGTGCTTCCAGCCGTTCTGCATTCGTGGCTCCGCCGGACCCCAAACTTATCCCGGCCACGTTGGCGCGCGCAACCGAGTGAACGGACGGATGGTCGCCAAAAGAAGCGCATCACCGAGCGCATCAGCCGCTCCCGCCGCCTCCCGCGCGAGCAGCCCCCGCTCGCCCTAAGTCCGCATGGCTGGTAGACTTGCGCGCACCACGGGGCCGTAGCTCAACCGGATAGAGCAGCGGACTCATAATCCGTACGATGCAGGTTCGACTCCTGCCGGCCCCACGGCCCGGCGGGAGGGGCGGGCGCGACCGGCGCCGCGGCCGGAAAGAGCGGACCGGCGCCGGATGTTCGCACCCCGGGCGGCGCGGGCGCTTCCGCTTCACGCCCGCGCGCCGATGACCGCGTCCGCCTCGATCTCGACGAGCATCCAGTCCTCGATCAGCCGGCTCACCTCGACCATCGTCGTCGCGGGGCGCACGGCGCCGAAGAACTCCGCGTGCGCGCGGCCGACCGCCTCCCAGTCGCGCCGTATGTCCACGACGTACATGCGCGTGCGGACCACGTCGAAGAGGCCCGCGCCGACCTCCGCAAGCGCGCGCTCGATGTTCGTGATCGCCTGGCGCGCCTGCGCGCCCGCGTCGCCGTCGCCCAGGTGCCCGCCGCCGGGCAGCCACGCCGTCGTCCCCGTCACGTACACGTGCGGCCCCACCTGCACGAGCCGCGAGTACCCGACGGTCGCCTCCCATTTCGCGCCGCTCGACACGTTCCGCCGCCGGATGGGTTCCATGCGCCTCCCCCTATCATGGCGCCGATGGCCGAACAAGAGTCGGGCGACGACCGCCGGTTCCTCCGCGGCCCCGAGCGCCGCGGCTCCGAACTGCTCCGCGCGATCCGCATCTTCCTCGAGTTCATACACGGCTTCCGCCGCTTCCACTTCCTCGGCCCGTGCGTCTCCGTCTTCGGCTCCGCGCGCTTCCCCGGGACGCACCCGCACTACGCGCTTGCCCGCGAGATCGGCGCGGCGCTCGCGCGCGCCGGCTTCACGGTCATGACCGGCGGCGGCCCCGGCATCATGGAAGCCGCCAACCGCGGCGCGAAGGACGCGCACGGCCGCTCCGTCGGCTGCAACATCCGGCTCCCGAAGGAGCAGAAACCCAACCCCTACCTCGACGACTTCATCACCTTCCGCCACTTCTTCGTCCGCAAGGTCATGCTCGTCAAGTACTCCTACGCCTTCGTCGCGCTGCCCGGCGGCTTCGGCACGCTCGACGAGATCTTCGAGACCTCGACCCTCATCCAGACGGGCAAGATCGAGGAGTTCCCGGTCGTCCTCGTCGGCCGCGACTACTGGGCGCCGCTCCTCGACTTCATGCGAACGAGGCTCGTCGCGCACGGCACGATCGACGCGGCCGACCTCGCGCGGATCGCGGTCACCGACTCGGTCGCGGAGGTGATCGACTGCGTCCAGGAGCGCGCGATGAGGCGCTTCGGCCTCACCTACTGCCCGCGCGCGAAGCGCCGCTGGTGGCTCGGCGAATGAGGAAGAGAGGGGGCCTGGGGGGCGCCGGCGACAGGGGTTGGCCTCTCCTCGCGCGTCGACTAATCTGACCGCGCTTGCTCCGGGTCTACACGCTCGCTGCCCACGCGCTCGCGACCGACGCTCAGCCGGAGGCCGTCCATCCGCCCCCGAAGGGCGAGCGCATGTGGATCGAGGCGATCGGCCCGAGCGTCGAGGAGTGCAGCCTCCTCGTCTCGGGACTGGGCCTCCACGAGCTCGCGCTCGAGGACGCGCTGCTCCCCGGCCACCCGCCCAAGTTCGAGGTCTTCGACACCCACCTCTTCCTCATCGCGCACACGCCGGACACGGACGCGGAAGAGGGCACGCGCAAGATCGCGCTCTTCCTCGCGAAGGACTGGATCGTCACGATGCTGCGCGAGCCGCTGGAGCGCGTTTCGACGATCGAGGCGCGGGTCACGCGCGATCCGGAGCGGTACCTCCAGGCGCCCGCGGCGCTCGTGCACCTGATCCTCGACCACATGACCGACGGCTTCGAGCAGCTCGTGGACGAGCTGCGCACGCAGGTGGAGGAGATCGAGGACGTCTGCTACGGGACGCCGCACGCCGCGCAGATGGAGAAGATCCTCGCGATGCGGCAGGAGGCGGCGCGCCTCGCGCGCACGGTCCGGAGCCAGCGCGACGTCTGCGCCGCGCTCTTCCGCACGATCCACCCCTCGCTGCCGAAGCGGATCCAGCCCTACCTGCGCGACATCTACGACCACATCCTGCGCGTGCACGAGATGCTCGAGGCGGTGCGCGAGGGGCTCGCCGCCGCGCGCGACGCCTACTTCGCGTCGGTCAACACGCGCTTGAACGAGGTGATGCGCACGCTCACGCTGATCTCGACGATCATGATGCCGCTGGGCGTGATCACCGGCGTCTACGGGATGAACTTCGAGTTCATGCCCGGCCTCAACAGCGAGTGGGGGTTCGCGCTCACGCTCCTCGGGATGTGCGGGCTCGCGGTCGGCATGGTCGCCTTCTTCCGCTGGCGGAGATGGCTGTGAGGCGCGAGCTCCCCCACGTGGGCTGGCGGGAGTGGGTCGGGTTGCCTGCGCTGGGCGTGCCGCACATCAAGGCGAAGATCGACACCGGCGCGCGGTCGTCCGCGCTCCACGCGTTCGACATCGAGCTCGTCCGCCGCGCGGGCGACACCTACGTGCGCTTCGTCCTCCACCCGCTCCAGCGCCGCACCCGGAAGAGCGTCGCCGCCGAGGTCCCGCTCCTGGGCGAGCGGCAGGTGAAGTCGAGCAACGGCCAGGTCTCGCGGCGGCCCGTGATCCGGACCGCCGTCGAGATCCTCGGCGAGCGGCGCGAGGTCGAGCTGACGCTCGTGCCGCGCGACGAGATGGGGTTCCGGATGCTCCTCGGGAGGCAGGCGATCCGCGACGGCTTCCTCGTGGACCCGGGCCGTTCCTACGTGGGCGGGCGCCCGCGGAAGAAGAGGAAGAGGAAGGTCGGGAGGAAGGAGAAGGGGTAGGCCCGGCCCCCCCGGCCCCCCCTCTTCAACACCCGTTCACGCAGACGCGGTAAGCTCCGGGCCGCTTCCACCCATGAAGATCGTCATCCTCTCGAGGAAGCCCTCGCTCTACTCGACCCGCCGGCTCAAGGAGGCCGGGGAGAAGCGCGGCCACGACGTGCAGGTGATCGACTACCTGCGCTGCTACATGAACATCACCGCGCACAACCCGCAGGTGGTGTACCGAGGCCAGCCGATCCCGGACGTGGACGCGATCATTCCCCGGATCGGCGCGAGCCAGACCTTCTACGGCACGGCGGTCGTGCGGCAGTTCGAGATGATGGGCGTCTTCTCGGCGAACTCGTCGATCGCGATCTCGCGGTCGCGGGACAAGCTGCGCTGCCTCCAGATCCTCTCGCGGAAGGGGATCGGGCTGCCGGTGACCGGGTTCGCGCACGCGACGAAGGACGTGACCGGGCTCATCGAGGCCGTCGGCGGGCCGCCGCTGGTGGTGAAGCTGCTCGAGGGGACGCAGGGGATCGGGGTCGTGCTCGCGGACACGCAGAAGGCGGCGGAGTCGGTGATCGAGGCGTTCCGCGGCCTCGACGCGAACATCCTCGTGCAGGAGTTCATCAAGGAGGCGGAGGGGTCGGACCTGCGCTGCTTCGTCGTGGGGGAACGGGTGGTCGCGGCGATGAAGCGGATCGCGCCGCGCGGGGACTTCCGCGCGAACCTCCACCGCGGCGGGCGGATGGAGAAGGTGAAGCTCTCGCCGGAGGAGCGCACGGTCGCGCTCCGGTCCGCGAAGGAGATTGGGCTCCGGGTCGCGGGCGTGGACCTCCTGCGGTCGAAGCACGGACCCGTCGTGATCGAGGTCAACTCGTCCCCCGGCCTCCAGGGCATCGAGACGATCAGCGAGGTCGACGTGGCCGGCAAGATCGTCGAGTACGTCGAACGCAAAGCCAAAGCCTTCAAACCCAAGCGCGTGGAAGGTTAGACACTCAGACTTCGCGAGGAGCGTAACCGCTTGCGAGGAAACGACTTGCGTGGCTCAGGGTGCGGCAGCTCTGCCGCACTGCAGGGGGCACGGTGAAGCCGTTCGAGATCTGCGGCGTCGCGGTCGAGCCGGGCGCCACGCGGCGGCTCGAGATCCCGGTCACGCGGCTCATCACGCAGGCGCAGCTCTCGATCCCGGTCATCGTGGCGCACGGCGAGCGTCCGGGGCCCAGGCTCTGGCTCTCCGCGGCGCTCCACGGCGACGAGCTCAACGGCACCGAGATCATCCGGCGCGTCCTCGGACGCGTCCCCGCGAGCCAGCTCGGTGGGACGCTGGTCGCGGTGCCCGTCGTCAACGTGCTCGGCTTCGTGGAGCAGTCGCGCTACCTGCCCGACCGCCGCGACCTCAACCGCAGCTTCCCGGGCTCGCGGCGCGGCAGCCTCGCCTCGCGGATGGCGCACCTGTTCCTCACGGAGATCGTCGACCGCTGCACGCACGGGATCGACCTCCACACCGGCTCCAACCACCGCGAGAACATGCCGCAGGTGCGCGGCGACCTCGACTCGGCGGCGGTGCGGCGGTGCGCGGCAGCCTTCGGCGCGCCGCTGATGGTCCACGGCACGGTCATCCCGGGCACGCTTCGCGAGGCGGCCGGGAAACGCGGCATCCCCGTGATCGTCTACGAGGCGGGGGAGCCGATGCGCTTCAACCAGTCCGCCATCGCGCTGGGCGAGGCGGGCGTGCTCCGGGTGATCCAGGAGCTCGGAATGCTGCCCTCGCCCAAGGGGCGTCGGCGGTCCGCGAGCGTGGAGGTCCGGCGGACGACCTGGGTGCGCGCGCACCAGGGCGGGATCGTGGACCTCCGGATCGGGCTCGGCGACCGGGTGAAGAAGGGCCAGGTCCTCGGCGTCGTGCGCGACGCGTTCGGCGAGACCGTCGCCGAGATCAAGGCGGCGCACACCGGCCTTGTCATCGGCATCTCGAACAACCCCCTCCTCCACGCCGGCGAAGCCCTCGTGCATCTGGCACGTTGACACTCACACCTCCGCGCGCGCGTAAGTCGCGCTGCGGCACTGGGTTAGGTGCGGCAAGGTGCGGCACTCGTGCCGCAGTTCCCGGGGGGCCTAGGGGGCCCGGGGTCACCGCTCCGCCGGGGGGTCGGCGGGAGGCGGCGCCTCGCGCACCGCGTTCGTGACGCAGCGCACCGCGCCGCCGAGGACGATCACGGGCTCGGCGGAGATCGGGATAGGCTCGCAGCCGGCGGCAGTCCACGCGTCCTGCGCGGCACGGTCGAGCCGCTTCAGCCCGTACGCCGGCAGGTAGACACGGCGCTTGCCGGCGCGCGCCTCGATCACGGCGTTCGTCCAGGTGAGGACCACGCGGTCCTCCGCGTGGAGGATCGGCAGCCGCCTCACCTCGAACCCGGCCTCGACTAGCCCCGCCGCGATCCGGTCGTACTCCACCGCGAGATCAAGCTGCCTCTCCCGGGGGAACCGGCCGAAGCGGCGCACGTCCTCGCCGTCGTCCAGCGCCTTGAGGCCGAGCCGAGGATCCCCGAGGAGGAGCGCCCCCGGCCCCGCCACCGCGAGATACATGTCGACGTGCTCCCGGGCGAGCGGCGATTCCCGTCCGGCGGCGATGACGAGCCGGCGCCCGAACGTCTCCTCGATCCGCGCGCGCACGTCCGCGTCCGTCCGCTCGCCCGGTACCACGTTGATCGCGACCACCGCCGCGCTCGCGATCACGTCCTCGTGCGTGAAGAGCAGGTCGCCGCCCTCGAGCACGAGGTCGCTCTCGATCACCTCAAGCCCCGGCTCGAGCCGCTTCAGCTCCTGCGCGATCCTGAGATCGCCGAGGCGCGTCGGCACGACGGCGTCCTTCCGGGGCAGGAGCAGGCACTCCTTCCCCCCCTTGCCGAAGAGGATGTAGCGGTCGCGAGCCCAGCCGCTGACCCACTCGCCCGCCTCGACGAATTGGAGCCGCGGGTCCTCGAGCTCCTCGCGGAAGGCGCGCGCATCCTCCGCGCCCCGGACCCCCACGACGACGCGCGCGTCCTCGGGGATCTCGCGCAGGAGATCGCGGTACGTCGGCAGGCACGCGACGCGCATCTCGCCGTCGAAGTGCCAGATCCACGTCGTGATCGCGCCCTCGTCGTCCGAAGCCGACGGTGCCGCCGCGGTGATCGCGGCGAGGAGGAGCGCGCCTAGGGCCGTCGGTCCTCGGGCCGGCGCGTGGGCTCCCTTACGAACGCTCAGCCGCCGCAACCCTCGCCGTCGTCGCCCCCGCCTTCGCCGCCCCCGCCCTCGTCGCCCCCCTCACCTTCCTCTTCCTCCTCCGGGAGGTGCTTGTTGATCGCGTCGTTGAGGTTCTCCCTCGCGCCGTGCTTTCCGAGGACGGTCAACGGGTCGAGCGTCACGAGGACGAGCTGCGCCGTCGACTTCTTGCACTCCTCCCAGATCGGCCCGAGGCCGAGGCTGAAGAAGAGCATCTCGCTCTGGTTCCGCGACCCCGCCGACGTGAGGTTGACGGTGAGGAACAGGACGGGCTTCTCCTCGTACGCGCCCCGCACGCGGCCGACGGCGGACTCGAGCTCCTTGCTCGGCGCCGAGCCGTCGGTGATCGTGAATGCGAGGACCTCGGGCGCAGCAAGCTCGACCGGCTCCGTCGCCTCCTCCTCCTGGGCCAGCGCAGCGACCGCGAGAAGCACGAACGGGACCATGTAGAAGCGTCGCAAAGGAAACCTCCCCCCTCATTCAAACGCAAGGGCGGGACCAACGGCCCTCCGCTGGTCCCGCCCTTATCTCCCGCTACGGCTTGCGCGGCGGGTTGGAGCCCGGCATCGGGCCGGTGCCGGGACCCGGCATCGGCTTCTTGACCGGCGGCTGCTGCTGAGCAGGAGCCGGCGGCTTCGGCGGCTGCTGCATGGGCTTCTTCGGCTCGTTGGCCATTTCTTGGACTGCCTTCCATGAAGTGGGAAGGGCGCCGGTTCCGCGGGACCCTCCCGGGATCCGCGCCTTACACCCCTATGTTCCCAACGGCCCTGCCGCGAGGCCAGCCTTGGGCTGTGGGGAGGGGAGGGGGCATGGGGGAGGGGAGAGCGGACTTGCTCATGGTTGGCTGCCGGATCCCTCCCCCGGGGCACTACTTCGGCGGAGGAGGCGGCGGCTTCGTGAACTTGATCGCGAGCGAGATGACGATCGTCAGGTCGTTGCTCTCGATCCCCGGCTGCGGGTCCGAGTCGTAGCGGTCGATGATCGAGAACCTCAGGTCGAAGCGCTCGCTCAGAGGGGTCGTGAACACCGACTCCCAGTACATGCGGAACTCGCCGCCTTCCGAGAGGCTCGGCCAGAACGTGATGACCTGCGTGTACTTGAGCGCCTTCGTGATCTGCCAGGTGAAGTTGATGCCGAGCTGGGCGACCGCCTCCGTCTGGTCCTCGTCGAAGAACGACTCGTGGAGTACGCCGCCGCCGCCGTTGCCCCAGAGCTCGAACGTCTCCTTCTTGACGAGCCGGCGGTTGTAGCCGAACGTGAGCTGGATCCGGTAGCGCAGGTCCTCCTCCTCGTCGTGCTCGAGGAGCAGGTCCTCGAAGATCGTCGCCCGTTCGGAGAGCTTGCGCTCGAGCCGCTCGAGGAAGAGCCACTCGGACGCCGTCTGGACGTCCTCCGACTCGCTATAGAGGATGCCGAGCTTCATCGCGAGCTTCCAGAGGGGCCACTCGCGCTTCGCGTCGGCGCCGACCGCCAGCGTGATCGACTCGCTGTTGCCGTCGGTGAGGGTGAAGCCGAGCGCGCCCGTGATCTCCCACGGGGTTGTGGTCGGCTCGGCGGCCGCCGTGACGTAGGAGCGGGGCTGCGCGATCCCGCCCATTGCGACAAGGCTTCCGGGGGCGCCCGCGACCGTGGACCCGGGCGCCCCGCCGGGGACGGGACGGACCGTTTCCGACAGGCGGGGCCGCGTGAAGTCGACATCCTCGGTCGCCGCGAGGAAGCCGCGCACCGCGTCCTTGGCCGATTCGCGCCCCTCCGCGCGGACGAGCGCCGCGCCCAGAAGCAGCGCACAGAGGATCCTCCACGTCATTGCCGCCTCCTTCTTCGTCGAGGGGGACAGTGTGCACGACGGGCGGCTGCCTGTCAGCTTCCTTCGGCGCGCCGGAAGTCGCGGGGCTTGACCCGAGGGCGACGATGAGGCGGCCATGAAGGTGCTCGTGGTCGGCGGCGGCGGGTTCATCGGCTCGAAGCTCGTCGAGGCGCTGCGCGGCCGCAACGACGAGGTCGTCGTCACCGGCCGCGACGACGCCCGCCTGCGCAGACGGTTCCCGGGCAGCCCCTGCGTGGCGTGGGATCCGGTCGAGGGCCCGCCGCCCGCCGCGGCGCTCGCCGGCGTGGACGCCGTCGTGAACCTCGCGGGCGACCCGGTCGCGAGCGGCCGCTGGACGAAGGCGAAGAAGGCGAGGATCCGGGAGAGCCGCGTCCTCGGGACGCACAACCTCGTCGCGGGGCTGCTCGCGGCAGAACCGCGCCCGAAGGTCCTCGTGAACGCGTCGGCGATCGGCTATTACGGCGACCGGAAGCAGCAGTGGGTCTACGAGGAGTCCCCGCCCGGGAACGACTTCCTCGCGGAGGTCTGCAAGGCGTGGGAGGCCGAGGCGCGCAAGGCGCACCCGATCCGCACGGCGATCGCGCGGTTCGGGATCGTGCTCGGGAGGGACGGCGGCGCGTACCCGCAGATGTCCAAGCCCTTCCGTCTCTTCCTCGGCGCCGCGATCGGCCAGGGGTACGCGTGGATGAGCTGGATCCACGAGGCCGACGTGACGGGCATCCTGCTGCACCTGCTCGACAAGGACGTCGCGGGCGTCTTCAACGCGGTCGCGCCGAACCCGGTGTCGAACGGCGAGTTCTCGCGCACGCTCGCCAAGGTCCTGCACCGGCCCTGCGCCCCGATGGTCCCGGCCTTCGTGATCCGTCTCGCGAAGGGCGAGTTCGCGAAGGTGATCACGTCGAGCACGCGCGTGAAGCCGCTGCGCACCGAGGCGAGCGGCTACGCGTTCCGGTTCCCTCGTCTCCGCGAGACGCTCCAGGCGCTCGAAGGGTAGGGGGCCCGGGGGGTTCCCCGCGCCCCTCCCCTTCCTACTCGGCGAGCTTCCTGAGGATCGCGGCCTTCACCTCCGACATCGCGCGCGGGCGGTCGCCGTCGCCGATCATCAGCGGGCCCTCGGCGGGATCGTCGGGCAGGCGGCCGTGCGAGCCCTTCACCAGCGACGCGTCGAGCGGCGTCGTCTCGAGCAGCGCGCGGAACCCGAGCTTCTTCCTGAGCAGCGTCCACGCGATCGCGGCTCGCGACTTGGCGCAGAAGAGCTCGCACGGGTCGTAGCCGGGCTTCCGGTGGATGTCCACGGTGCGCGCGAAATCGGGCGCGCGCGCGTCGTCGGTCCAGTACGGGTACGCGAACCAGCGTCCCTTCGGCGCGACGAGGACGAGGTCGCCTGCGCGCGGGTGGCGGATCTCGACGACCTCCCCGAACCCGTCGAGCGCGCGGCGCGCGGCCGCGACGTCGGTCGTGTAGACGTGCGCGATCTGGTGGTCGCAGACGGCGAACGCGCGCGACCGCGCCGGGTCGAGAAGCTCGCCGACCGGGTTGTCGATGACCTCGAGGAGCCCCGCGGCGCGGAGCGCGCGGTTCGGGTAGATCGCGCCCGCGACGCGCGTGATCCCGTACTCCGAGACGACGAGGAACCGGTGCCCGGGCGCCGCGTCCAGGATGCGCGCCGCCTCGGCGTCGACGGCCCGCACCTGCTCCTCGACGCCCTCCGGCCCCTTCCGCTGGAGGTCGTAGTCGAGATGCGGCAGGTAGACGAGCGTCAGGTCGGGATCATGCTCCCGGATCACGTCGATCGCGGCGGACGCGATCCACCGCGTGGACTCGATCCCGGCGAGCGGCCCCCAGAACCGGAAGAGCGGGAACGCACCGTGCCGGCGCTGCAGCTCGCGCCCGATCTCCGGCGGGTCGCTGTAGACGTCGGGCAGCTTCCGCCCGTCGGCGAAGTACGCGGGCCGCGGCGTTACCGAGATCGCGGCCGCCGTCGCCATGTTGAACCACCAGAAGAGGTTCGCGGTCCTCCCGCGGAACTCCTCCCAGACCTTCTTGCCCTGCACGAGCCGGTTCGACTGGCGCCAGAAGAGGACCTCGTTGAGGTCGCGGAAATACCAGCCGTTCCCGACGATGCCGTGGTCCTTGGGCTCAAGTCCCGTGAGCATGGTGGCCTGGCTCGTGCAGGTGACCGCCGGGAGGGGCGGTATGAGGGGGGCGGGGGGGCCGAGGGCTTGGAGCCGCGGCGCGTGCTTCAGGAGCGCGGGCGTGAGCCCGACGACGTTGAGCACGCAGACCTTCGCCACGGACAGAAGGGTATCCGCGGCCCCCCAGCCCCCCCTCGATTTGCTACCCTGCGAGCATGAGCGGCAAGATCCAGGAACTCCTCGGCGACCAGGCCCAGTCCCTCCTCGGGCACAAGTGCAAGACGATCCCGAAGGAGCAGCTGCACCTCCCCGGGCCGGACTACATCGACCGGGTGTTCGTCCACACGGACCGGAAGCCGTCGGTGATCCGCAGCCTCGCGCAGATGTACAACCACGGCCGGCTCGCGGGGACCGGGTACCTGTCGATCCTGCCCGTGGACCAGGGGATCGAGCACTCGGCGGGCGCGTCGTTCGCGCCGAACCCGATCTACTTCGATCCGGAGAACATCGTGAAGCTCGCGATCGAGGGCGGGTGCAACGCGGTCGCCACGACGTACGGGACGCTGGCCGCGGTCGCGCGGAAGTACGCGGGCAAGATCCCGATGATGCTCAAGTTCAACCATAACGAGTTCCTGTCGTACCCGAACCGGTACGACCAGGTCGCGTTCGCGTCGATCGAGCAGGCGTTCGACCTCGGGTGCGCGAGCGTGGGCGCGACGATCTACTGGGGGTCGGCGGAGTCCACGCGGCAGCTCCAGGAGGTGGTGGCCGCGTTCGAGCGGGCGCACGACCTGGGGATGTTCACGGTGCTCTGGTGCTACCTGCGGAACTCCGCGTTCAAGGTGGGGGAGAAGGACTACCACGACGCGGCGGACCTGACAGGCCAGGCGAACCACCTGGGCGTCACGATCGGCGCGGACATCATCAAGCAGAAGCTGCCCACGTCGAACGGCGGGTACAAGGCGATCCCGAAGTTCGGGAAGACGCATGACAAGGTGTATTCGCAGCTCTCGAGCGACCACCCGATCGACCTTTGCCGGTACCAGGTCGCCAACTGCTACATGGGCCGGATCGGGCTGATCAACTCGGGCGGCGCGTCGGGCAAGAACGACCTCGCCGAGGCATGCGCGACGGCCGTGATCAACAAGCGCGCGGGCGGCTGCGGCCTCATCTCCGGCAGGAAGGCCTTCCAGAAGCCGATGAAGGACGGCGTCGAGATCCTGAACACAATCCAGGACGTCTACCTCTCCAAAGAAGTGACCGTGGCCTGACACTCACACCTCGCTGGCGCCGCAAGTCCTTTCAGCGCAAGGACTTGCTCTCGGAGAAGTGCGGCACTCCTGCCGCACCTTGCCGCCCCCTAGGGCTCTAGGCCGGCGCGCCTCATGAGCCTCTCGAGGTAGGCGCGTCCCTTCGGCAGGTCGATGGCCAGGCGCGTCTTTGCGAAGACCTCCATCACGTCGTCCAGTCGCCGGTCCTCCTGGAAGCCAAGCAGACGGCGGCGGAACGCGGCGCGGTCGGCGCCGAACGGAAAGTCGGGCCTCGAGCAGAGCGGAATCGGCGTCGGCTTGTCCCGCGTCCACCACGCCGCGGAGCTGCGCGCGTACTGCTCGGGGCGCGCGACCATGTTCTGGCGCACGGGATTCCGGTGGTCGTACGCGACCGCGACCACGAGTGCCCACTCGTCGTGGAGCTGGCGCCGGTGATGTCTGCGGCCCCAAAGATGCCCGCTGACACCCAGCTTCCCCTGGATCCGGCGTGCCATGGCGAGTTCCATGTCCTGGATGCACTGGCCGACGACCGTGGACTTGGAGTGCCGCTTCGGCCAGCGCCGGCGGTGCCTGCACGACGTTCTCCTGCTGGTGAGCTCGTGGAACAGCCCCTCGTCGGGGGAGCGCGCCACGAGGTGATAGTGGTTCGACATGAGGACGTAGGCGATCACGTCCACACCGAACCGCGTCTGTGCCGCCTGGAGGCTCTCGAAGAACGTGCGGGCTGCGTTTTCCTCTTGCAGATGCCACGCGGCCCAGTTGACCTTCGACGTGATGTGCCACACCGCATTGGGTGCATCGAGCCGGGAGAAGGTGCTCATGGCACCCTATTCGTCGGAGGTCGGTGTCACGAAACGCGGCACTCGTGCCGCGGTGCGCTCGACATAAGTTGTTGTAGAAGGCCAGGTTGCGGCGCCGGCCAGGTCTGAGTGTCAGACCTGAAGCACGACGGCGGCGGCGGTGTCGCCGGCGGCGCAGCCGGCGAAGAGGATGTGGCCACCGCCCTTCAGGCGGGCTTCCTCAATCCCTTCGGCGATCAGCCTCGCACCGGTGGGCGCCTGCGGGTGGCCGTAGATCAGCGACGAGCCGTAGTTGTTGAACCCCGCGGCGTCGATGCCGAGCTGGCGCGCGAAGTAGATGTCGTTCACCGCGAAGGGGTTGTGCGTCTTGACGACCTTCACGTCCTTGATCGACACGCCCGCAGCGTCGGGCGCGCGCTTCGCCGCCGGCACGACCGCCTTCGCCATGAACCCCTTCTCGACCCGCGCCAATCCGTAGGACAAGAGCCGCACCGGCTCGGCACCCTTGCTCCACGCCTTCGCGCGCTCCTTCGACGCGACGACGAGACCCGCGGTCCCGTCCGCCGGGTGCGTCTGCGACCCGAACGTCACGCGCCCGTCCGGCAGCATCGGCTTCAGCTTCGCGAGCCCTTCCTTCGTCGTCGGGAAGATCCCCTCGTCCTCCGTCACCGTCGCGACGACCTTCTTCCCCGACGGGTTCACCTCGTACGGCAGCAGCATGTACCGCTTCTGGAACCCGCTCTTGACCCCCTCCATGTACTGCTCGTACCGGCGCAGCGTGAGCGCGTCCATCTCTTCGCGCGTGATCCCCGCCTCCTTCGCCACGTTCTCCGCCGTCTGGATCATCGAGTTCTGCGCCCACGGGTCGAACGAGAAGTTGTCCCACACCCAGTCCTCGGCCTCGCCCTTCCCTCCCGGCCCGCCCGGGTCCGGGTAATACAAGTGAGGCCCGTTGCTGCACTTGTCGGTCGTGACGACCAGCGTCGCCGCCGCGCCGCCCGCGTCGATCTGCGCCGCCGCGTGCGCCAGCGCCGCCGCCGCCGTCGCGCACGCCTGCGAGATCATCGCGCCCGTGATCCCCGGCGCGCCGATCAGCCCCGCGAGCCACGGCCCGCCGTAGAAGATCCGCCGCGCGGGGATCGTCCAGCCGAACAGCAGCGAGTCGAGCTCCTTCACCTCGAGGCCGCGCGCCGGCAACGCCTTGCGAACCGCGTCCGCCGCGAGGTGGACCGGGTGCAAGGGCGCGAGCATGCCCTGCCATTTGCAGAAGGGCGTCGACCAATAGGCGCCGGCGGGGATGTACGCGTTCTCGAATCGCATTCGTGCATTCTAGGTGCAGGATCAAGGGGGGGCTGGGGGGCCGCCGATAGGGTGCGCGGTGCTCACCAAGGAGAGGAAGACCTGCCCGGCGTGCGGCCACGCCAACCACGCCGACGCGCCGCGCTGCGACAAGTGCGCGCGCCCCTCCGCGGTCCTGCCCCCGAGGCCCCCTGTGATCGCGAGAGCGGACCGCCCGCTCGTCTACCTCGGCATCGGCGCGGTCGCGGCGATCGCCTTCACCCTGACGCCTCTCCTCAAGTACATGGGCTGGTTCCTCGCGGCGCTCGTCCACGAGGCGGGCCACGCCGCCGCCGCGTGGGCGATGGGCTGCCCCGCCATCCCCGCGATCCGGCTCGACGGCCACGCGGCCGCGGTGCACGGGGAGCAGTCGCGGATCTTCGCCGCGTGCGTGCTCGTCGCCCTCGCGATCTGCGCGTGGCGCAGGCGCAGCAAGGCGCTCGCCGCGATCGCGGCCCTCTACCCGCTCTTCGCCTTCACGGGCGTGCGCGACGGCTTCTTCCTCCTCGCGGGCCACCTCTCCGAGATCGCCTTCGGAGGCGTCTTCTTCTGGCGCGCGCTCGTCGGCGGCTTCACGCAGACGCGCGCGGAGCGCGTCGCCTACGGCGCATGCGCGTGGTATCTCGTGCTCGGCAACGTCTGGCTCTCGGGCGGGCTGATGTTCAGCGAGAGCGTGCGCGTGTGGTACCGCGGCAGCGGCTCCTTCGGGCTCACGAACGACTACCTGATGCTCGCGCGCTCGCTGCACGTGGGCGTCGGCGTCGTCGCGTTCGTCATGCTGCTCGTCGCGCTGGCGTCGCTGCCGGTCGCATGGCGGTTCGCCGCGCGCACCGCCAGGTAGAGGACGACGAGCAGCGTCGGCAGCAGCACCCCCAGCGCGAGGAGGTGCGGGGGCCCGGGGGAGAGGAGGAGGTCGTACGCGCCGTGCAGCGCGACGCCGGCGGCGAACGCGGGCGCGGCCTTCCGGCGGAGGCCGAACGCGTATCCCCAGAGGCCCGAGAACGCGACGTGCGCGAGCGTGGACGTGAACGCGCGGTAGACGATCACTCCCTCGCCGAACGCGTTCGCGTAGAGCGCGTTCTCGACCGTCGCGAAGCCGAGCGCGACCGCGACCGCGTAGACGATCCCGTCCATCGGCCCCTGGAACTCGCGCCGGCGGGCCGCGAAGAGGAGGAACGGGAGGAGCTTCGACAGCTCCTCGACGAGGCCAACCCGTATAAATGTATCGTACACTCGCGAGGCGGGACCCGGGAGCCAGCCCTCGGCGAAGTACGCGGGCGCGGCGAACACCGCCCCGAGGCCGAAGAGCTTCAGGACGAGCACCTTGGGCTCCCGGTCGAGGTCGCGTTTCCAGAAGAGCCAGAGGAAGAGGAGGCCGGGCGCGCTCGCGAGGAGGATCGTGCGCCAGAGGTCCATGCCCGCTCCATCGGACCCTTGCGGCGGCCTCTTGAGCCGCGGATCGCGGCTACCCGCGCTTCAGGCCGAGGAGGTAGCCGATGCCGAACGCGCCGAGCGACGGGAGCTTCTGCTGGACGACCTGCGAGAGGCTCGCGCCCTTCGGCACCATGTTCAGGACGAAGTCCTTCATCGCGCCCCAGTTGATCGTGACCACGCCCTTGTAGTTCAGGTACTGGACGCCGGCGAATCCGAGGATCAGGAAGACGAAGAGCGCCTTGAGGAAGGAGCGGGTGATCATCCCGAGGAGCAGCCCGAGGATCATCGCGATCCCACCCTCGGTGACGAACGGGAGCACGGTGTCCAGCGTTCCCTTCGGCTCGGGCGGCGGCGTCGTCTGAGGTTGCCCGCCGGGGCCCGTGCCGGGGACGAGGTTCGTGGTGAGCCCCGACTGCCCGGACGCGGACGGGTGGTCCGCAGCCTCGCGCGTCGGCGTCTCGCCCCCGCTGCGCGCCGCCCGCATCACGACCGCCGCCGCGACAATCCCGAACAGCACGACAATCAACCTGAATCTCCACCGCGGGGCCGGGGCCGTACCAGGTACGGGGTTCGTCGGGCGCAAGTCGTTGGCGGGAGGCATCTTGCGGCGGCGGGGTGCGGACTGGCCGTCCGCACTTGGGCCGGGAGAATGAGGATAGCATGCGCGTCCTGATCGACGGCCACAACGCGCTCGCGGCGCTGAGGGTCGGGGGCAAGACCCACGAGGCGCAACGGCGCAACCTCCTCCGGCGCGTGGCCGAGGTCGAGCCGAGCGCGACTGTCTTCTTCGACGCGCGGCGGGCGCCGGCGGGCGTCATGGAGGCGATGAGCGAGCTCGGCGTGAGCGTCCGCTACTGCCGCGGCCGCGAGGCCGACGCCGCGATCCTCGAAATCGTCCGCGGGGCCGCAGCGCCCGCGCAGATCCTCGTGGTCACGAACGACCGCGAGGTGGCCGGCAAGGCGACGCAGCTCGGCGCGCGCTCCCTTCCCGTGAAGGACTTCTTTGGCCCCCGCCGCGCCCGCCGAGGCCTCGATGAAGGCGGGAGCCCCCAGGCGCTGCCGAAGAAGCCGGAGTTCACGCCGCAGGACTTCGGCTTCACGTCGGACGAGATCGACCTCTCGGATCCCGACGGCGACGCCTGATCAGCACGCGTGCCACTTGCCGTACGGGTTCCGCGCGAGCGAGGAGACCCGGTAGCGCGGGTCGCGCGAGACCTCGGCGCCGAGCCAGAGGGGCAGCGCGAACGACTCGTCCTCGCGCGCGAGCTCGATCTCCGCGATCACGAGCCCCTCGTTCGCGCCGTGGAAGACGTCCACCTCCCACCGGCGCCCGCCGAACTCGCGCGCGTGGCGCGTCTTCTCGACCACGAAGCCGCAGAGCCCGAGCATCGCCTCCGCGTCCGCGAGGGGGATCTCGTACTCGAACTCGGGCCTCGTGAGCCCCGTCTGCGCGCCCTTCACGGCGATCGTCGCGCGGCGCCCCTCGATCCGCACGCGCACGGTCGGGTCCTCCGTGGAGAGGTAGCCCTGCCGCTGGAGCACGCCCGCGGGGCCCGGCCGCCAACTGTCGCCGCGCACGAGGAACTTGCGCTCGATCTCCATCATGGTCACTCGAGGCGGAGGTCGAGGCCCTTCGTGCCGGTCGCTACGCCCGCGACATCGCGCGGCGTCGGCTGCGCGACGTGCGCGCCCTTCTCCGTCGGCACATAGCGCAGCGCGCGGACCGTGTACGTGCCCGGCCGCAGGCCGCGCAACTCGAACGCGCCGTCCTCCTGCCACACCCACGTCGTCGCGACCACCTCGCCGTCCGCGTCGAGCGCCTGGAGCGACACCTGCCGCACCGGGTTCCCCGCGCGGTCCCGCACGACACCGGCGATCGACTCCCCGGGCGTCGCGACGAGCCGCACGTCGCGCGCGCCCGCCGCGACGTCGATCCACCCGCTCGGGATGAACCCCTGGTCCGACTCCTCAAGCTGCACCGAGATCTGGCCGTCGTCGAGCCCGCCCGCCGTGAACGCGCCCGTCGCGTCCGTCTGGACGCTCTTCGCGTGCCGTCCGTTGACCCGAACCTGCACCTGCGCGAGCAGGATCCCGCGATCGCGATCGTCCAGGACCCGCCCGGACACCTCGGCGCCCGCCTGCAACACGAAGTCCTGCGTCCGGTCCGCCACCCGCACGGCCTCGACCGTGACGCTCCGGAACGCGTCGTGCTCGATCGTGACGGCGAACGGCTCGTCCGGCGGCAGCGCCGCCATCGTGAACGTGCCGTCCGGCCCCGTCCGCGTCCAGCCGAGGAAGTCCTCGTGCCGCTGCGCGCGCACGCTCGCGCCCTCGACCGGCAGCCCGCGCCCGAGGACCCGCCCGACGAGCTTCCCCGCCGCGCGCAGGACGATCCGCGCATCCCGGGTCCCTGTCCGCACCTTCGGCTCCTCCGAGTAGTACCGCTGGTCCCACGTGCGCAACTGGTACTCGCCCTCCGCGAGCCCGCGCATCGCGAAATGCCCCTTCTCGTTTGCGAGGACGCTCGCGTTCGTGCGCCCGCTCTCGGGATCCTCGCCCAGGCGCGACCCGTGGACCGCCACCCCCGCGACCGGCTTCCCCTCCGCGTCCACCGCCTCGCCCTCGATCGTGCCCCCGCGCGAGAGCACGGTGCGGCCGAGGTCCTGCGAGGTCGTCCGCACCTTCTCGATCGCGTAGTCCGGGTGGTCGAAGGTGACCGTCAGTTCCCCCTTCGGCGCGTTGCGGACGAGGAAGCGGCCCTCCTCGTCCGTGACCGACGGCCGCGTGGAGTCCGAGGGGGCCTCGGGGGCCGCCACTCGCGCCGCCTGCACCCGGACGCCCTGGATCGCCGCGCCGCCCTCGTCGACGACGACGCCCCGGATCGCGATCGGCTCCGCGAGCCGCAGGGTCACCGGCTCGCCCGCGCGGACCCCGACGCCCTCGGACGCGCCGAAGTCCCGGTGGCTCGCGGCGACGTAGATCTCCTGGCCGGGACGCACGCCCCCGAGCGCGAAGGCGCCGTTCTCGTCCGACGTCGCGGTGGCGTGCCCGGTGCCCAGCATCTGCGAGAACATCCGGTTCTCGTCGACCACCTCGACGCTCGCGCCGGCGACCGGTTTGCCGTCCGGCGCGACGACCGTTCCGGTGACGACGTCCGCGGGCGTCATCTCGACGTTCTTCTCGACGTCGCGGCTGCCCTCCGGGAAGAGCGGCGCCCCCCCGGCCCCCCCCCCTTGCATTCCGGAGAAGAGCGACATCGGATCCAGGTCGTCGGTGAAGTCGGGATGCGTCGCGACGAGCGAGTGGGCGCCCAGCGGGACGCCCGTGAGCTTGAACGAGCCGTCCGCCCCGGAGCGCGCGGGGACGGATCCGAAGAACTCCAGTTGCATGTCGAGGCCCCCGAACGTGCGGACGTTCGCGCCGGGGATCCCTTCCCCGGTCGTCCGGTCGAGGACGCGGCCCCGCACGATCCCGCCGGGCGCGACGTTCACGATTCCCAGGTCCACGACGCCGTCCACCGGCTCCCGGTCGCCGATGTCCACGTCCTGCGCGATGTACCCGCCGCCCCAGAGGAAGACCTGCTGCTCGCCGCCGAAGCCGATGCCGCGCGTGGGCAGGTTCTCGATGAGGAGGCGGCCCAAGTCGTCGGTCTTGCCCGCGCCGAATCCTCCCCGGTACGACGCGATCACGTTCACCTGGGGCGCGGGGATCTCGGGCCGCTCCTCGTCGACGGCCTGGAATCGCAGCGCGACCCCCTCCTCGAGGACGATCACGAGGTTCGTCTGCGGGAGGTGGAGGTTCGGTTGCATGTGGCTTGCGTAGCCTGCGGCGCGCACGACGAGCATGCTCTGGTCCGTGGGCTGGACGATCATCGAGAACGCGCCGTCGGCGGCGGTCGCGGCCTCGGCCTTCGGCACGCGGCGGTCGAACAAGGCCATCGCGTCGACGAGGAGGACGTGCGCCGCCGCGACCGGCTGCTGGCGCGCATCCACGACGTGTCCCTGGAGGAGCGCGCCGGGCGTCAGCCAGAAGTCCAGGCCGTCCGTGTCGGAGGCGTATCGCCGGGCGGGTTCGCCTTCCTGCGCGAAGCCCTGCGCCGTCACCCGCAGCGCGTACGTGCCCTCGGGGACGAGCAGCTCGTACGCGCCGTCGTCGCCGGCGGTCGAGCGCGCGGCGACCTCCTCGGGCTGCGACATGCCGCGGATGAACCCCATGACGTCGAACCCCGCTTGCTCGGCCGCGCGGCAGCCCTCCACGCGCGCGCCCGGCACCGGCTCGCCCCGCGGCCCGTACACGTGGCCCCGCACCGCGACCGCGGCGGAGAGCTTGAGCGTGCCGAGGTTCATCGTGCGCTTGAGCTCGAAATGCAGCGAGCCTGCGAGCCTCCCGCGCCGCGCACGCAGATCGTAGATCCCCGCGGCGAGCCCGCGCGCGCGCAGCTTGCCCTCCGCGTCCGCCGCCGCGCGCAGCGCGCCGACGCCGCGATCCAGTTCGACCTCGGCGCCGCCGGCCGGCTGGTCGTCGGGATCGACGATCTCGAGCTCGATCGAGAGCGCGCCCGAGCCGGCGGTCACTTCGCCCGGGGCGACCCGCTGCACGGTCTCGCCCGGCGTGGCGTCGCGCGGCGGCCCGGCCTCGCGCCCGCCCGCGCGCTGCGAGCTTCCGCGCTCCCCGCCCGACATGGCCACGAACGCCAGAAGCGCCGCGACGAGGAGGACCGCGGCGGCGACCGCGAGGTGCAAGGGCTTCATCGGGCTGCTCCCACCGGGACCATCTTGAGTCTACTACTTGCTGCTGCTGGCCGTGAGCGTCCGCGTCCCGGTGGCTTCGCGCCGCCGCTCCCGAGGGAAGGGGATGGTGTCCGCGGAAGGGGGAACCGTCCCGGTGGCGGACGGCGGTTGAGTCCGAGGCGGCGTGCCCCGACTAGGGCCGACGAGCGATACGACGGCAGAGAGCTTTGCGCGCTGGACGGTGATGCTCTAGCGGCGCGAACGCCCCGCGATGAAGAGCGCGCTCGCGGCCACGACCACGCTGAGGATCGCCGCTCGCATCACCTCGTCACCGGAGAGGGCGGGCGATCCGCGGAAGATCCAGTTCCCGAGGCACTGGAATCCGATGCCGAAGGCGGCCGCGCACACCGAGACCACGACGACCACGGAAAGAGCCGGCCGGCCGCTGCTCACGGATCACCACCTTCGCTCGCCATCGGGGCCAGGACGCATTGGAATCGTACGGTCGGCCTGCGTCAAGCGGCCCGCAAACCGCAAGCGACGTCCGAGTGTAGAGAGCTCGGCACTGCGGGAATCGGGGGAGAGGGCCCCCGAGGACCTGATTCTCCGACAGTGCGGACCCCGTGCCGCATCGGGCGCGCCTAGGTCGGGTGATGGTAAGGACTTGCGACCGACTGATGGCGCAAGGGGTGCCACTACCACCACTACCCGAGCCCGAGGGTGCGCCGGTAGAACTGCGGGACCTCGTCGGGGTCGTTGGTCATCAGCACGTGGCTCCGGAGCCACGCCGGCGCGCGGGCGTTGTTGACCATCACCTCGAGCTGGCGGCGCAGCGGCCACCAGTAGGGGTCGTCGCCCGCCGCGCCGAAGAAGACCACCGGCGAGAGCTCGATGATGCCGAGCTTCATGTCGGTGAGCGTCAGCCCGACCTCCTCGAGGGTGCCGACGCCGCCCATGCAGAAGATGTGGAAAGACGCGACCTCGAACCAGCGCTGGCGGCTGTGGCGGCTCCTGCCCTGGAAGGTCTGGTAGAAGTCGGCCGTCTGGTTCGTGCGCTGGTCGACCGTCTCGATGAAGTTCGCGCCCACCGGGATCTGGAGGCTGTGGGCGATGTCGGTCGCCTGCTGCATGGCCCCCGGACCCCCTCCCGTCAGGATCGCGATCGAGCCCCCGAAGAAGGCCTTCAGGTTCACGAGCAGCCGCTCGAGATTCGCCTCGTCCTCGTCGGGTAGCGGCCGCGTCGATCCGTAGATGGCGAGGATCAGCGGGGTCTTGAAGGCCTCGATCCTCGCCGGCTCCATGAAGTAGCCGCGCAGGCCGCGGTAGACGTGGGTCGCGACGTGCTTCCGCACGTCGTTGCACCAGAAGACCTCGACGCCGAGCCCCTGGTAGTCGGCGAGCCGGCCGTGGTCGCGCGCGGAGAGGAACAGCCCGTGCTCGTAGGATGCGTGGCGGAAGACGAGCCGCTTCACCTTGCCCTCGAGCGCGGCGCTGCAGAGCGCGAGGTGCTCGAAGAGGTTCGGGAAATAGCGCAGGAAGAGCGAGACGCCCGCGCCCGGTTCCACCTTGGCGAGCAGCTGCGTGCCGAAGTCCACGTGCGCGCGGTCGGCGGGCGGCGCGGTGAAGGTCGAGACGCCGCGCTCGGGGCGCTCCGGCGCCCGGTGCCAGATCGCGCGCGGCGGCTTGCCGGCGAGCGTGCCCGGCAGGTCGTCGACGACCGCCACCATCCGGTCGTAGTAGGTGGTGCCCGGGTCCGGGCCGAGCATCTTGTCGAAGACGCCGGCGAGGAGCTTGAAGTCGTCCATCCCCTCGGCGAGCACCGGCGGCCGGTCGCGCTCCTTGATGAACCAGCGCGCAGGCTTCTCGTCGCGCGGCATCGCGGAGTAGACCGCGCCCGCGGCGGACGGGTTGACGATCGGCCGGTCCGAGAGGTTGCAGAACTCGAGGAAGACGCGCGTGCCGCGCGTCGAGATCGGGTCGAGGACCACCGCCTGCAGGTGCTGGCCGAACGAGTTCGACTCGAGGTCGAGCACGACGTAGTGGCGGTGGAGGAACATGGAGCAGCTCGTGATCACGCCGTCGCCAGGCTCGAGCACGATGTGCGTCACGGGGCGCTGGACCTGGATGCGGTTCAGGAGGTCCTGCCCCTCGAGCCGCGCGACGATCGTGCGCAGGTCGTCGAGCGTCACGGGCCCGGCGAGGTCGTAGACGCAACGGTGCGTCTGGATGTTGAAGCGCCCCTCGCGGTCGATCGAGAAGGACGCCGGGAGCTGGAGCGCGTGGGCGACCACCTCCTCGTAGACCCGTTCCGACGAGAGGCGGCGCTCCTCGGGACAGAAGACGAGCCGTCCCACCTTGAGTCCCTGGAGCACGAGATCCGGAAGATGCTGCGCCACGTTGTAGGCGCGAATCACCGACTGCACGGTCGCGCTCATCCGGAGCGCCTTGCCGTCGCGCTGGAGCCCGGTTGTGGGCCGCACCTCGATCCCGAGCCGCGCGAGCCGGCTCCGCGACGCGAAGACCAGCTCCGGGAGCCGGTCCTTCACCTGGTCGAGGAATTCCTTGGACACCGGGAACTCCACGTCGATCTTGAGGAGCTTCTTCGGGCCCGATTCGACCTTGGTGACCCAGCCGTCGTCGGTTTGAGGCGTGACGTGCATCTGCGGCGGCTCCCTTATAAGGTCTCGGCAGACCGGGTAAATTAATGGCCGGTCCCTGCCCGGAATCGGGGGAAGCATTGAAACCCGCCCTCGTCGCCATCGTCCTGCTCGTTCTCGGAATCGGCTCAGGCTACTTTCTCGGCTCGACCGGCGCCCTGCCCGGGCGGCGCGGGGAGCGCCCGGAGACCCGCGAGCTCCTCGAGCTTCGCGAGAAGCGCGTCCAGGACGACGAGATCATCCGCAAGCTCCAGGAGAGGATCGCGGAGCTGGAGCGCCTGCTCGCGGCGCAGCCCGTCGAGACGAGCCCCTACGTCGACGACACGCCCGAGCTCCTCGAGAAGCTGCTCGAGGAGGCGTACGGCGAAGCCAACATCGACCTCTTCCTCGACGTGATCGACCGGCTGCTCCTGATGGGGGAGCGGGGCTGGCCGCTCCTGCGCCGGCTCATCATGGATGTCGCCTTCAAGGCGAGGTTCCTGCCGCGCGAGTCGGACTTCCGCGTGGACCAGCTCTACCGGCTCGGCCGCATCTTCGCGAACCGCGAGAAGCACGTGATCGCGTTCCTGAACTACCTGCTCCTCCAGCAGGACACGCACCCGTACCTGAAGCAGGGCGCGCTCATGGGCGGCGCCTTCTACGTCGGCTCCAACGCGCCCGGCACCGACGATCTGAAGCAGACGATGATGGGGCTCTTCCTCCAGAGCGCGGGCGGCGAGAGCATGGCGATCCCGGGCATGATCCCCGGCAACATCGGCAAGAAGATGCAGATCTTCTCGATCGCGATGACCGGCAACAAGGAGATGATCCCGTCGCTCCAGAAGGAGTACCGCACGACGAAGGACAAGGACCTCCAGGGCGACATCGTGGGCGCGCTCGCCTACCTCGGCGACCCGGGCGCGCTGCCGCTGATCCAGGAGCGGCTCGATCCGACGAAGGGCGACTTCTCGCGCGAGATCGGCGCGCTGGGCCGGCTCGGTACCGAGGAGGCGCACTCGACGGCCACGGACTTCCTGCGCCAGATCCCCGACTCCAAGCGGTTCTACCGCCATGCGCGGGACTACGTCCGGCAGGGCGGCGGCACGGCGGCCGTGCTGCTCATCCGCGACCGGATCCAGGCGGACCCGAAGGACCCGGAGGTCGGGAACACGATCGGCTCGCTGCGGCGGTTCCCGACGCAGCAGAGCCTCGACACGCTGACCCTGATCGCGTCGACGAGCCCCGACAAGGAGATCCAGCGCCGCGCGACCGAGGCCGCGACCGAGGTCGACAACCGCCTCAAGGGCATCCTGCCGGAGTAGAATTTGAGGTGCATCCCTTGCGCCACCCGGCGCACGTATCTCTTTGCACCGCAAGGAGTTGCCGCGTCCGTTTGCGGCATTGGGGTCCGCAGATTCGCGTCAGAAGAGCCCGGGCTGCCGGCCCCGGTCGTACACGAGCTTCTTGCCCTCGACCCGCGCTCGCGGATCGAGGTGGTGGGGGTCCGGGGCGCTCTCGCCGGTGATGTGGAGCGTCTCGACCCCCTCGATCGCGACCAGGTGGTCGGCGATGTGCCGGCGGTGGCAGTCGTGCCAGCCGCGCTCCGCGCACATCATCGCCGTCGGCCGCTCCGCGGCGAGCGCGAGCAGCCGCGCGACGCCGTCGCGGAACTCCGGCGTCTCCATGTGGTCCGCATACGCGCGCCACATCCCCTCGAGCGCGGCGTGCGGCGAGTCCTCGCGCGCGCCCTTCCGGTACCCGCCGAGTTCCTTCCCGAGCCAGTGGTAGTCGGCCCACGCCGCCGCGAGCCGGTCCCCCGAGAAGTGCGGCCAGCGGCGCGACGTCGGGAACGCGCGCACGTCCGCGAGCGCCTCGATCCGGTGCGCCCTGAGCAACGCGACGAACGCGCCAAGGTCGACATTCGAGTGGCCGATCGAGAAAACGCGCAGCCGCATGGTTCGACGACCCTTAGCATAGAGGAATGCGCCGCCGCGGCCCCGCGTGGCTCGGCCCCGAGCACACGTTCCCGCCTCCCGAGACCGCGGGGGCGGGCGGCCTCCTCGCGATCGGCGGCGACCTCGCGCCGGGCCGGCTCCTCGCCGCCTACCGCCACGGCATCTTCCCGTGGCCGTGGTCCGAGGCCGAGCCCATGCTCTGGTGGTGCCCCGATCCGCGCTCCGTGCTCTACCCCGCCCAGGTGCGCGTCACCCGCAGCCTCGAGCAGCGCATCCGGTCCCGCAGGTTCGACGTGCGGCTCGACACCGCGTTCCGGGAGACGATCGACGGCTGCGCCGCGACGCCGCGCCGCGACTCCGGCGCCGAGACGTGGATCACGGAGGGGATCAAGGACGCCTACATCCGCCTCCACGCCCTCGGCCACGCGCACAGCGCCGAGGCCTGGCGGGACGGGGAGCTCGCGGGCGGCCTCTACGGGGTCGCGCTCGGCGGCGTCTTCTTCGGCGAGTCGATGTTCCACCGCGAGACCGACGCGTCGAAGGTGGCGCTCATCCTTCTCGTGCGTCAGCTCGCGCGCTGGGGCTTCCGCCTCGTGGACTGCCAGCTCGAGACCCCGCACCTGAAGAGGCTCGGCGCGCGCACGGTGCCCCGCAAGCGATTCCTCGCCGAGCTCGCCGCGGCCATCGATCTGCCGAACCGTCCCGGTCCGTGGCGGTTTGACCCCGCATGAGCGAATGGTTCGAGGACCCTGCCTTCTGGGACGGGTTCAAAGCGGCGATGTTCCACGCGAGACGGCTCGCAGGGACGCCCGCCGAGGTGGACGCGCTGGTGAAGCTCCTCGGCCTTCTGCCGCCCGCGCGCGTCCTCGACCTCCCGTGCGGGATCGGCCGTCACGCGGCGGAGCTCGCTCGCCGCGGGTTCACCGTGACGGGCGCCGACCTCCACGAGCCCTACCTCGCGGAGGCGCGCGCGGCCGCGCCGGGCGTCGAGTGGCTCCGCGCCGACATGCGCGCGTTCCTGAGGCCGCGGGCCTTCGACGCCGTGCTCAGCCTGTACACGTCCTTCGGGTACTTCGAGGATCCCGAGGACGATCGCCGCGTCGCGCGGAACGCGTTCGAGAGCCTCGCGCCTGGCGGAGCGTTCCTCGTCGACACGATGGGCAAGGAGGTGCTCGCAGGCAAGTACGAGGAGCGTCGCTGGGACGACCTCGACGATGGCTCGCGCCTGCTCACGCGCTGCACGATCGAGGACGGCTGGCGTGCGGTCCGCAACGAGTGGACGCTCTATAAAGGCGTCGAGCGCCGCGACACGTCCTTCCGCCACCGCCTCTACGCGGGGACGGAGCTCGAGGTGCTCCTTCTCGACGTGGGCTTCCCGGACGTGCGGCTCTTCGGCTGGCTCGACGGCCGTCCCTACGGACCGGGCGCTCCCCGCCTCGTCGCGGTCGCGCGCCGCGGCGCGTGACGGGTACACTCGGGCGGCGTGGAAGAGAAGGGCCGGCTTGTCCGACAGCTCGAGGCGTTCCGCCAGCGTCTCCTCAACCTGGACACGCGCAACCAGAGCCTCTTTCTCCGGCGCATCGTGCCGAAGCGCGCGTTCGACCTGCTCGCGCCCGGGGAGGTGCCCGCGGAACCGGTCCCGGTGGCCGATGCCGCGGAGGTGCACGCGGAACCGGCCCCCGCGCCCCCTCCTCTTCCCCGGCCTCCGGCGCGCCGCCGAGAGCGGCTCTGGGAGTGCATCTCCCAGGGCTCGGGCCGCGTCCTGCTCGTCCCCGACTCGGACACGTCGCGCGCGGCGGACGACGCGCGCGCGCACCTGAAGGAGCTTCACCGCTTCTCGTCGGCCCTCCTCGAGGAGAAGGGGCTCCAGGAGACCTACGTCGGGCTCTCCTGGATCGAGGGTTTCCTCGACGCGCACACGTTCGTGCGCGGGCCGCTCGTCCTCGTCCCGTGCGTGCTCGAGCAGGCGCGGACCGGGCGGATGCAGGGCTGGTACCTGGTCTTCGAGGAGGAGCAGCCGCCGGAGATCAACATCGCGCTCGCCGCGGCGATCACGCGGCTCAGGGGCACGGTCTTCCCGCCAGGGACCGCCGACCAGCTCGAGGACGTCTTCGTCCGCCTGCGGCAGCTCGACGCGCGCTCGGGCGTCGCCGTCCACGAGGCGCTCTGCGCGTTCGCGACGTCGCTCGGTCTCGCCTTCGAGCCGACGCCCTTCGACGATGCGCTCGCGATCGAGCCGATGCGGAAGCGCGAGGCGGCGCCGCGCGAGCGCGGGCCGCTGCGCATCCGGAGCCACGCGGTCGTGGGCGTCTTCCCGCAGGCGAGCTCGGCGCTCTTCGCGGACTTCGAGGAGATGATCGCGCGCGCAGGCAAGGGCGAGCTCGACCAGGGCATCGTGGACAACCTCGTGGAGGCGGGGGAGGACGCGCGCGCCGCCGCGGTTTCGGCCGTCGATCTCGACAGCGTCCCCGACGAGCGGATCAACTCCGTCCTCCCGAGCGACCCGAGCCAGGACGCCGTGATCGTCAAGGCGAAGGAGGCGGAGTGCCTCGTCGTCCGCGGGCCGCCGGGCACCGGCAAGTCGCAGGTGATCGTCAACCTGATCGCGGACGCGCTCTCCCGCGGCGCGCGCGTGCTCGTCTGCTGCCAGAAGCGCGCGGCGCTCGACGTCGTCGAACGCAGGCTGCGGGAGGCTGGGCTCGCGGACGCCGCGTTCCTCGTCCACGACGGCGAGCGCGACCGTTCCGCGCTCTACAAGAAGCTGCACGGCCTCCTCGGCGCGGAGGCGCCCGCGGAGGAGGAGGCCGCTGCCGAGGCGAAGCGGCTCGCCGCGCGCATCGACGGGCTCGTGCGCGAGCTGAAGGAGGTCGCGGAGCCGACGTGGAAGGACGTCCACGGCGCGAAGCTCTTCCGCCTCTACGGCCGCGCGCGGGCGGGCTTCCGGCCTCTTGGCGTCGCGGACGGCGTCGCGGCGCTCGACGACCCCGCGCTCAAGGACGCCTGCGACCGCCTGCGTCGCCTCCAGCCGGACGCGCTCCGCTTCGATCGGGGCCCGCTCGCGCGCCGCAAGAGCTGGGCCGACCTCTCCCTGCGCGACCGGCAGGAGCTTGCGCGCGGGATCGACGCGCTGATCGCGGTCGAGCGGCCGCTCGTCCGGCCCCCGGACCCCCCCTGGATCGCCGTCGCGAAGGCGCGGCTGCCCGCGTACCGCGACCTGCTGCCCCGTTGGTACCGCCTCCTCCTGCCGCGCTGGCATGCCGCCCGCCGGTTCGTCGAGGAGAACCGTGCGCGGTTCGGCGCGCTGCCGCTCGAGCAGTGGGACGCGGCCGTGGCGAACGGCGAGCGCGCGCTCGGGATCGTCGCCAAGCTCGCGAGGTTCTTCGACGAGGAGGCGATGTGGGAGGGCCTCGGGAACCCGGAGCGGCTGCGGGAGCTTCGCGCGGAGGGCGACGCGCACTTCGTGGCCGTGCAGGAGCACGACCGCACGAAGGCCAGGCTCGCCGAGGGCGAGCGCGCGCTGCTTCTTGCCTGCCTCGCGAAGCTCCCGCCGGAGGAGGACTGGGCCGACCACGCGTTCCAGGAGACGACGGTCCGCTGGATCGACGAGGCGGAGCAGAGGTTCCCCGCGCTCAAGGGCGATCCGCTCGCGCGGTACGAGCGGTTGCGTGGCGAGCTCGCGGAGCTGCTGTCGGCGAAACGCCGCGAGGTCGCGAAGGAGATCGCGGCCGCGGTCCGGTCGCGGCAGACGGCGCCGTCGTTCCCGCCGGACGCGGAGGTCCACCCGAACCGCCGGGCGGCGACGGACTGGAACCGCCTCGCCCACGAGGTCGGGAAGAAGCGGCGGATCAAGCCGCTGCGCGCGCTCATGCGCGAGCTGCCGTGGCCGCTCCAGCAGGTGGCGCCGTGCTGGCTCGCGTCGCCCGAGGTCGTGAGCGAGGTCTTCCCGCTCGAGCGCGGGCTCTTCGACCTCGTGATCTTCGACGAGGCGTCGCAGCTCGATCTCGAGCGCGCGCTCCCCGTGCTCTACCGCGCGAAGCGGGCGGTGATCGCGGGCGACGAGCAGCAGATGCCGCCGACGCACTGGTTCGAGGCGAGCCGCGACGACGAGGGCGAGGCGGCGGAGCCGGACCTCGCGGAGGCGCAGCGCGCGGACAGCCTGCTCGTGGCCGCGAAGCGGATCTACGGGTTCGACTACCTGAGCTGGCACTACCGGAGCCGCTCCCAGGAGCTGATCGAGTACTCGAACCACGCGTTCTACGACGGCGCGCTTGAAGTCGCCGCGAACACGGACCGCGCGACCGCGCGGGCGGCCTTCGAGTGGGTGCGCGTGGAGGGGGTCTGGGAGGGGCAGACGAACCCGGCCGAGGCGGCCCGCTGTGTCGACCTGCTGCGCGAGCTGCTCGCCCGGGACCGGGACGAGGGGCGCTCGCGGTCGCTCGGCGTGATCACGTTCAACGCGAGGCAGATGGACCTCGTCAAGGACGAGATCGACCGGCGACGGGAGGAGGACCCGGAGTTCGCGGCGCTCTGGGGGGCGGCGGACGCGCGCGCCCTCGACGACCGTCCGTTCGTGAAGAACCTCGAGAACGTGCAGGGCGACGAGCGGGACGTGATCGTCCTCTCGGTCGGCTACGGCCCGGGACCGGATGGCGTCCTGCGAAAGCAGTTCGGCGTCCTCAACTACCCCGGCGGCGAGAACTTCCTCAACGTGGCCGTGACGCGGGCGCGGGAGCGCGTGATCGTCGTCTGCTCGTTCGACCCCGAGCGCCTGGACGTGGCGGCGAGCGCGCACGTCGGGCCGGTGCGGTTCAAGCAGTACCTTCTCTATGCGAAGTCGGTGAGCGAGAGGCAGCCGGACGAGACGCGCGGCGTGCTCTCCGCGATGAACCCCGAGCTGCGCGCGCACACGCGCGCCGACGGGCCCCGGTTCGAGTCCCCGCTCGCGGAGGACGTGCACCGCGCCGTCACGGAGCGCGGCTACGAGGTGGACGCGCACGTGGGCCTCTCCGGCTACCGGGTGGAGCTCGCGGTGATCGACCCGCGCGACCCGCGGCGGTATTGCCTCGGGATCGAGTGCGACGGATCGACGTTCCACTCGGGCAGGAGCGTGCGCGAGCGCGACGTCGCGCGGCAGGCCTTCCTCGAGACGCGCGGCTGGACGCTCCACCGCGTCTGGAGCCGCCACTGGTGGCTCGACCGGGAGGGCGAGGTCAGGAAGCTCGTCGCGAAGCTGCCGCCGGTCGCCCCGGCCGCGGATCCGGCCCCGCACTGGCCCGCGCCGTGACCTGCCATTGGCGTTCTTGCTGTCCTGCATGGTGGAGCGTCGACACTTGTCCCACGGGCGCTAACATGGCCATCGTGGGCGCGGTGGCGGAGATGCTCCGGAAGCGCGATCGGCGGGACGAACCGAGGGCAAGCCCGTCTCTGTCGCAGTTCCTTCTCTCGGTCCCGGTCCTGGTCGCTGTGTTGTTGCCGCCTGTTCTCGCCCTGCCGAACACCGGAACCCTCGCTGCACTCGGTTGGGCGGCCTACGGATGCCTCGCCGGAGGACTCGTGGTCGTGGCGGACCGCCGGTTCCACGGCGGGATCCCGCGTGGCCCGAAGGAGACCGCCCACGTCCGCTCGCCGGTCCTGCGCTTCTTCCTCTTCGTGTTGTGCACCATGGTGTTCATGAGGATGGCCGACATCCTCATCCGGACCGGCTCGTGGGGAGCCGACTTCCTCTTGCGGTGCGCGATCTGCACGTTGGGCGGCGTCGCTCTCTTGCTTGCCACCGGTCCAAGACCGCAGCGGTATTAGGCCAGCCCCCGACGCCCCCTCACTTCAGCGCGCACTCGTTGCGGCCGGCTTCGAGCTCCATGGCCTGCGCGTCGTCCACCGTCTCGAGGCCGATGTTGATCGCCTTGATCCGGCGATAGGCATCAGGGAATGTACCCGCGCGGCTGCGGGTCCATTCGAGGAATCGGCCCGCGTCGTCGATCGAGAGCGGCTCGTTGCGCAACTCGCCCAGCGCCGCGCCCACCGAGTGGTCCAAAGCCCGCTCCGCTGCCGAGCCGTAGTGCGCGGGGTGGATGCGGAGCGTGCGCGGCCAACGGCGCTTCGCCGCGCGCAGGCTCTCGAAGAGCACCTTCGCCCACTCCTCGGTCTTCCCGCCCAAGTCCGGCCGCCCGACCGACGCGACGAAGAGGAAATCCCCGGTCAGCGCGAACGCGTCGCCGCACCGGTACGTGACGCTCCCCTCCGTGTGCCCCGGCGTATGCACGACCTCGATCTCCGCGCGCCCGATGCGCAGCCGCTGCCCGCCGACGACCGGCGTGAACCGCACCTTCCCCGCCGTCCCGTCGTACGGGTAGATCGCGTCCAAGGGGTGCAGGTAGTACGGAACGTCGTGCGCGCGTGCGAGCGCCGCCGCCCCCGAGATGTAGTCCGCGTGCGCGTGCGTGTCCGCGACGCCGACGAGCCGCGCGTCGCCGAGCACGCGCTCGTACGCCCCCGCGAGCCGCGGCGGGTCCACGACGATCGCCTCGCCGTCGCTCACGAGCAGGTACCCGAGCGCGCCCTTCCCGATCCGGTCGAACTGCACGAGCCGGTCGAGCTCCGGCGGCGCGTCGAGCCCGCGCGCGATCACCGTTCGCATCCATGCCGCCATCCCGCCGACGACCGACGTCGCCTCGTACCCGCGGCTCGAGAGATGCTGCGCCACGCGCCGGCTGTCGTTGCCGAGCCCGCACACGACCGCGATCGGCGCGTCCGGCGCGAGCCCCGGCTCCGCCCGCGCGAGCAGCTCCGAGCCGCGCACGTTGTGGAAGCGGTCGTCGGGCACGATGTCGATCCGCCCCGCGGCGAGCCGCTGCGGCGCGCGCACGTCGAGCACATGGATCCTCTCGCCGCGCTCGACGGCCGCGACCAGCTGTTCCGGCGTGATCTCAGGGTCCATACGGACACAGTCTAAGGGGTCGAGGGGCGGGGGGGAGAGGGGTCAGCCGGCGAGCGCCGCGTCGCAAGCCTCGAGCAGCGCCGCGACGGTCTCCACGGTCTGGTCGCCCATGTGGCCGATCCGGAAGCAGTTGCCCTTGAGCGGCCCGTATCCGCCGCCCACGACGAACCCGCTCTTCCGGACGCGCTCGACGAACTCCGGCCCCGTGAGCGCCGGCGGGAGCTCGATGCAGGTGATCGTCGGCGACCGGAACCCCTCCGCGGCCACGACCCCGAGCCCGCGGCGCCTCGCCCAGTCCCAGACGAGCTCCGCCATCGCGCGGTGTCGCGCCCAGCGCCCTTCGATGCCCTCGCGGGCGATCCGCTCGGCCTGCGCGTCGAGCGCGTAGAGGAGCGGGAGCGCGGGCGTGAAGGGCGGCGTGTCGCGCTCGTACGAGAGCAGGTCGAGGTAGAAGCCGCGCTCCGTCGACTGCCGCGCGAGCGCCAGGAACTTCTCCGAGGCGGCCGCGAAGCCGAGGCCCGGCGGCAGCGCGAGCGCCTTCTGCGAGCCCGTGCACGCGTACGCGATGCCCGTCGCGTCGAGCCCGATCGGCGCGCCCGCGGCCCCGCTGATGCTGTCCACGACGAGCGGCACGTCGCCGACCGCGCGCGCGAGCGCGGGGAGCGGCTGGAGCGCGCCCGTGGACGTCTCGTTGTGGACGGCCGTGACCCCCGCGTAGCGCGTGGCGCGGACCCGCGCCGCGACGGCCTCGGGATCGACCACCCGGCCGAGCGGCGCCTCGAGCCGGTCCACGTCGTGGTGGCACGTCTCCGCCATCCGGGCCATCCGCTCGCCGAACGCCCCATGGACGAGCGCGAGGACTTTTCCCGGCGGGAGCGAGCGGATCCCCGCCTCGACCGCCCCCGTGCCCGACGACGCGAGGAACCGGACCGGCCGCGTCGTCCCGAAGACGGTCTGGAGGACGGGCGCGATGCGCCGGTAGAGGTCTTTCGCCTCGGCGCCCCGGTGGTGGATCATCGGCCGGGTCATCGCCGACAGGATGTCGGGGTGGACCTCGACGGGACCGGGGGCGAAGAAGGTTCCGAACATGGCACGAGACGGCGGGGTCTCGCGATAGGCTATCAGGGTGCGGTACAAGGCGGCCGTCTTCGACTTCGACGGCACGCTCGTGGACACGCGGGAGCCGATCCTCCTCGGCCTCAAGCGTGCGCTCGCGACCGCGGGCCGCACGCCGCCCCCCGACCCGGAGATCCTCCGCCACGTCGGCTTCGGCCTCCACGAGGTGCTCGTGAAGCTCGTCGGCCCGATGGCGCCGGAGGAGATCGAGCGGCTCGCCGCGGACTACCGCGCGCGCTTCGACGAGGTCGCGCCGGGGCGCACCCGCGTCTTCGAGGGGATGTTCGAGACCCTCGGCCGGCTCCGTGCGGACGGCGTGCGTCTGGGGATCGCGACCAACCGCACCCGCGAGAGCCTCGAGCCGATGCTCGTCGAGCACGGGCTGAACGAGGTCTTCGACGTCTGGCTCACCGCAGGCTGCGTCCCCTTCCCCAAGCCCCATCCCCTCATGCTGGTGCAGGCGCTCGAGGCGCTCGGGACGGACGAGCGCTCCGCCCTCATGGTCGGCGACACGACCGTCGATATCCGCATGGGCCGCGCCGCCGGCGTCGACACCTGCGCGGTCACGTACGGCGCGCACACGGAGGAGGAGCTCCGGAGCGAAGGGCCGACCCACGTCGTACACCGGGCGGCGGACCTGCCGGAGGTGGTGCGGTGAGACGCCTCGCGCTCCTGCTCGCCGCGCTGCCCGCGCTCGCGCAGGACAACGCGGCGTTCCTCGGGGTGGTCGCGGTCGAGGGGGAGCGGGGCGTGCTCCTCGCGGAGGTGGTCGCGAGGTCGCCCGCCGCCGCCGCGGGCCTCGCGGCCGGGGACCAGCTGATCGCGATCGACGGGCGCGCGATCCGCCGCGCCGCCGACGTCGACGCGGCGCTCGCGGGGAGGAAGCCGGGCGACAAGGCGCTCGTCAAGTACCGGCGCGAGGACGCCACGGCGGAGGCGCGCGCGAAGCTCGCCGAGCGCCCGCGGCGCGACGAGTCGCGGAAGCAGGGCGAGACCGGGTTCGAGGCGCCGGCATGGCACGCCTACGCGTGGGCGAACGTGAAGAAGGACGAGCCGCCGACGCCCGAGCGCACGAAGGGCAAGGTCGTCGTGATCCACGCGTTCCAGAGCTGGTGCCCGATGTGCGCGCGCCGCGGGTTCCCCGTGATGAAGCAGGTCGAGGACGAGCTCGCGGGCGCCGACGACGTGATGCTCTTCCACCTGCAGACGGTCTTCGAGGGGGCGGCGGAGAACACGCCGGAGCGCGGCCCGAAGGAGGTCGCGAAGTACGGGATCAAGGCCCCGGTCGGCTACGACGCGCGCTTGGACGGCGCGCGGGAGAGCCTCGTCATGGAGCGCTTCTTCACGGGCGGCACCTCGTGGACGATCGTCATCGACAGGAAGGGCGTCGTGCGGTTCAACGGCCTCACGCCCGAGAAGAAGACGCTCGTCGCGCTCGTGCAGGAGCTGCGGAAGAAGTAGGGGGCCGCGGGGGCGGGAGGAAGAAGACGCGGGCGGCTAGAGTCGTTCGGGAGGTTTCACCGCCCGCGTCAGGAAACAGGAGGTCCCCTCGTCGGGTTGTTTGGGTCAAGGTCAGTGCCGAGGGGCCTTTGGAGACATGGTTTCAAGGGTTCAGGAGGCCCGCTTCGCCTTGAGCGCGCGGGCAGCGGCGGCGCGGAACTGCTCCTCCTCCGTGGAGCCGTGGAGCGCGGTCGTCTCCGCCTCGCCGCCGGCGATGGCCTTCAGGACCTCGTCGAAGTACCCCGTGCCGACCTCGCGCTGGTGCTTGGTCGCCGTGTAGCCGAGGGGCTCGCTCTCGAACTCCGCCTCCTGGAGGCGGACGTACGCGGGCATGCCCTCGTCGCGGTACTGGCGGGCCAGCTCGAACATCGAGTGGTTGAGCGCGTGGAAGCCGGCGAGCGTGATGAACTGGAACTTGTAGCCCATCGCGCCCAGCTCGCGCTGGAACCGGGCGATCGTCGCGTCGTCGAGGTTGCGCTTCCAGTTGAAGGAGGGCGAACAGTTGTACGCGAGGAGCTTCCCCGGGTGCTGGCCGCGGATCGCCTCGGCGAAGCGCTTCGCCTCCTCGAGGTCGGGGTGGGACGTCTCGCACCAGACGAGGTCGGCGTGGGGCGCGTACGCGAGGCCGCGCGCGATCGCCTGGTCGAGGCCCGCGCGGACGCGGAAGTAGCCCTCGGACGTCCGCTCGCCGGTGAGGAAGGGCCGGTCGCGCTCGTCCGCGTCGCTCGTGAGCAGGCGCGCCGCGTCGGCGTCCGTGCGCGCGACGAGGATCGTCGGCACGTCGAGCACGTCGGCCGCGAGCCGCGCGGCGACGAGCGTCCGGAGGAACTGCGCGGTCGGGACGAGCACCTTCCCGCCGAGGTGCCCGCACTTCTTCTCCGACGCAAGCTGGTCCTCGAAGTGGACGCCCGCGGCACCCGCCTCGATCATCCCCTTCATCAGCTCGAACGCGTTGAGCGGCCCGCCGAAGCCTGCCTCGGCGTCGGCGAGGATCGGCACGAACCAGTTGATCCCCCGGTCGCCCTCCGCGTGGTGGATCTGGTCCGCCCGTTGGAGACACTGGTTGATGCGCTTCACAACCGCCGGCACGCTGTTGCTGGGGTAGAGGCTCTGGTCGGGGTACATGTGCCCCGCGAGGTTCGCGTCCGCGGCCACCTGCCAGCCGGAGAGGTAGATCGCCTGGAGTCCGGCCTTCACCTGCTGGAGCGCCTGGTTGCCCGTGAGCGCGCCGAGCGCGCCGACGTAGGGGAGCTCGTGCATCGCCCGCCAGAGGCGCTGCGCGCCCATCGTCGCGAGCGTGTGCTGCACGGTCACGGACCCGCGCAGGCGGAGGACCTCCTCCGGGCCGTACGGCCGGGAAACCCCCTGCCACCGCGGGTCGGTCTCCCAGACCTGGCTCAGAGCGCGCGCCTCGAGGTTCTTGGCCATGATGCGGTTCTCCTCAGATGTGTTCGTAGGCGCGCAGCGTGAGGAACGCCGGGAACTCCTCCGCCAGCGCGATCTCCTCGAAGAGCTTCGCGGCGAGGTCGAGGCGCGAGTTCGCGCCCGCGCCGGCGCGCGCGGCCTCGAGCGCCGCGCGGATCCGGCCGCGCACGTACGCGGCGTCGATCCGCTTGCCGTCCGAGAGCTTCGCGCCGTGACGCACCCACTGCCAGAGCTGCGCGCGCGAGATCTCGACCGTCGCAGCGTCCTCCATCAGGTTGCGGATCGGCACGCAGCCCTTGCCGCGCAGCCACGCGTCGAGGTAGTGGAGCGAGACCTCGACGTTGGTCCGCACTCCCTCGCCGGTGATGCTGCCGTCGGGAGCGCGGACCAGGTCCTCCGCGGTCACCTTGAGCCGCGACACGCGGCGGTGGATCTGGTTCGGCCCCGGCATGTGCCGGTCGAAGACCTCGCGCGCGAGGGACACGAGCGCCGGGTGCGCGACCCAGGTGCCGTCGTGCCCGTCGGCTGCCTCGCGCTCCTTGTCGATCCGCACCTTCTCGAGGGCGCGCGCGTTCGCGGCCTCGTCGCCCGCGATCGGGATCTGCGCCGCCATCCCGCCCATCGCGTGCGCGCCGCGGCGGTGGCACGTGTCGATGAGGAGCAGGCTGTACGACCGCAGGAAGTGCGTCGTCATCGTCACGTTGGCGCGGTCCCCGAGCACGAGGTCGCGCCGGTTCCGGAAGGTCTTCAGGAAGCTGAAGATGTAGTCCCAACGGCCGCAGTTGAGCCCGACCGCGTGGTCGCGGAGCTCGAAGAGGATCTCGTCCATCTCGAACGCCGCGAGCACGTGCTCGATGAGCACGGTCGCCTTGATCGTGCCCTTCGGGATGCCGAGCGCCGCCTGCGCGAAGACGAAGACGTCGTTCCAGAGCCGCGCCTCGAGGCGGTTCTCGAGCTTCGGCAGGTAGAAGTAGGGGCCCGCGCCACGCGCGAGCTGCTCCTTCGCGTTGTGGAAGAGGAAGAGGCCGAAGTCGAAGAGCGCCGCGGGGACCGGGCGACCGTCCACCCGCAGGTGGCGCTCGTCGAGGTGCCAGCCGCGCGGGCGCACCACGAGCGTCGCGGTCTTCTCGCGGAGCGCGTACCGCTTCCCCTCGGGCGAGGCGAATGAGATCGTGCCGCGGACGGCGTCGCGCAGGTGGACCTGGCCGAGGACGCAGTTCTCGAAGGTCGGCGCGTTGCTGTCCTCGAAGTCGGCCATGAACACGGATGCGCCCGAGTTGAGGCCGTTGATGATCATCTTGCGGTCGACCGGGCCGGTGATCTCGACCCTCCGGTCCTGAAGACGAGGGGGAGCGGGGGCCACCGTCCACTCGGCCTCGCGCACCTCGGCCGTCTCCGCGAGGAAGCCGGGGATCTCCCCGGCTTCGATCGCGGCCTGCCGCTCGACGCGCCGCGCGAGGAGCTGGTCCCGCCGCCTCGCGAACCGGCGTGCGAGGGACGCGACGAACTCGAGCGCGTCCGGCGTCAGCACCGCCTCGGCGCCCGCGCACGGGGTCCCGAGGACCTCGACGCCGAGCGTCGCGACGTTGTTCTCTCCGATGCCGTACCCGGTCGCCAAGTCGAAGGTCTCCCGCCTGCCGCCCGTAAACGGCAGGCATCTTCGATGCGCCCCCGACATGGCGATTTCCGTCGACATGGCGAGGGTCGCACCGTGCCCTACACGAATGGCGTACCAAAGGTGGGCCAAAGGCCGGAGGCTTGGGGGCGCGCCCAAATGACGCGGGGCCCGCGGTCTGACCGCGGGCCCCGTCGGGGTCGCAGGGGATGGGCCTAGCCGCCCGGGGCGGGGAGGAGCCGCTTGAACGCCTTGGTGACGTCCTTCGTCTCCTTGCCGTCGACCTCGCCGTACGGATAGACGAGGAAATTCAACGCGCCCCCGGCCGGGGCGGGGGAGAGCTGGAGGTCGCGGCCGCCGGTGAAGGTCACGCGGTTCATGTCGAGGGTGCCGAACAGGTAGTCCGCCCGCGTCGGGTCCTTGTCCGCGTCCGACGCGTCGACGGGCACCCACTTCGCGCCGTCCCAGAAGAAGGCCCAGCAGTGGTACCCGGGGATCGGCGCTTCGGTCTCCGCGCCCGCGGGCACGTTGAACCCCATCTCGAACCGCATCGGGATCCCCTTCTTGCGGGCGATCGCCATCATGTAGCTGTGGAAGTCGGTGCAGTTGCCGTAGCAGTTGTCGCAGGCCCACTCGGCGTCGCCGCGACCCCACGGCTGTCCCTGCGGCTTGTCGTACTTCATCCGCTCGAGGACGTGGTCGTAGATCGCGCGCGCGGTCGCGGTCGTGTCCTCGCCGTCCGGGACCTTGCTCGCCATCCCGGCGGCCTTGCCGTCGAGCGGCACCATCTTGTCCGCGCCCGACGCGAGCGCGAGCGCCTCCTCCGAGGCCGTGCCGCCGCCCTTGGTCTCGAAGCGCGTGACCGTGGCGCTCATCTGGACCGAGAAGGGCTTGCCCGCGCTCTCGATGCAGAGCGTGCGCCCCCAGCCGTGGCCGATCCCGGCGAGGGTGCACTTGAGAGGCGAGGAGTTCTTGATGCCGCCCTCGGCGGTGATCTCCGCCGCCTTCGTCGCGCCGTCCGACGTGATCGCGAACTTCACGTTCGAGACCTTCTGGTCGTTGTTGTCCATCGGGACCGGGATCCAGAGACGGACCTGCTTTGCCCCGTCCGGCACGGCGGCAAGCCCGGCGTCATAGACGAAGACGAAGGTGCGGCTCGGACGGTCGTCGCCCCTCGCGGGAAGCGCGGCGAGCAGCGCCAGGAGCACAGCGAAACGTCGCATCGGACTCTCCTCCCTTGCAGCCGATATCTATCGGACTAACAGATAAATCGAATGGAACAACCCGATGATCCTAGCCGAGCCCTGCGCGGGCGCAACGGGGGGGCCTCGGGGGCCCGAGACAGGCTGCTATCCTTCCGCGGTGCGGGTTCTCCTCGCGCTTCTCCTCCTCCCCGCGCCCCTCCTCCTCGCGCAGGAAAAGGGTGCCGTCACCGACGGGGAACTGTCCGGTCCGGGAGGCAAGAAGTTCGCCTACGCGATCTACAAGGCGAGGAGCGCGAAGGCGGATGCGAAGCTGCCGCTGATCCTCGCCCTTCACGGCGGCGGGGACACCGCGCGCCGGTTCGCGGGCTTCCTCTATTCCACGGCGGAACTCCAGGGCGGGATCCTCGTATGCCCACAGGGGTTCCGCCCGGTGAAGGGGACGGAGGGGTTCTGGTGGAAGGGCGACGCGGAGGAGGAGGCGATGCTCGACGCGCTCCTCGACCACGTGCGGGAGACGCTGCCGGCCGATCGCGCAAAGCTCACGGTCATCGGCCTCGCGGACGGGGCGGAGCTCGCGATCCGCTGGTCGGTCGAGAAGGACCGCGGCGTCAAGGGCGTGGTCGCGCTGAACTTCCTCTGGAAGCCGCCGGGGCCGCCCAAGGCGCCGAAGGACCTGAAGTTCTGCCTGATCTCGTGCAAGGAGGCGATGGAGGAGAAGAAGGGCCTCGCCGAGCAGGCGCAGAAGGCGGCGAAGGCGATCGAAGGCGCCGGCTTCCCGGTGGTGCTCCGGATCGTGCCGGGCAAGAGCCGTTCGTTCTTCCACGGCTGGGAGAACGAGTTCGCGAAGGCGTTCTCCTGGTTCGACGGCAAGCTCGACTGGCCGAAGCAGCTTGCGGAGAAGGCGGAATAGCGCCCGCGGCCCGGCTCCTCGGGATCCTGCTTCTCGCGGCGTGCGCGTCGGCCCCCCTCCCCGCGCCCCTCCCGCTGGAACGCGCGCTGGGCCGCCCCGAGGGGCAGCTCCCGTTCGCGTTCTCCTTCTCGCGCGACAACGCGCGGGTGGCGTTCCTCCTCCGGCGCGAGGAGGACGGCGTCGCGGACCTCTGGGAGGTCGAGATCGCGACCGGGAACCGCGCGCTGCTGCTCCGCGCCGAGGGCGCGACGACGCTCTCGCCCGAGGAGCGCGCGGAGCGCGAGCGGCGGCGCGAGCGGGGGAAGGGGATCACGCGGTACTGGCGCAACCCCGCGGACGACTCGTTCCTCTTCGTGATCGACGGCGACCTGCACGTGCTCGCGAGCGGCGAGTTGAAGCAGCTCACGAGCACGCCCGCGCCCGAGCTCTCGCCCCGCTGGTCTCCCGACGGGAAGTCGATCGCGTTCGTGCGGGAGAAGAACCTCTTCGTCCTGCGCGACGGCGTCGAGACCCGGCTCACGACCGCGGGCGGCGGCGTGGTCGAGTGCGGGCTCGCGGAGTTCATCGCGGCCGAGGAGCTGGGCCGCGACGAGGGGTTCTGGTGGTCGCCCGACTCGACGCAGATCGCGTACGTGGAAACGGACTCGTCGGAGGTGCCGATCTTCCGGATGGCTGGCCTCGACGAGCGCGGCACGCCCGTCGAGCAGCGCTACCCGCGCCCAGGCGATCCGAACGCGAAGTGGAAGCTATACGTTGTGGGGGCGTCGGGGGGCGAGCCCGTCCCGGTGCCGGTCGAGGGCGAGTACCTCGTGCGCGTCAAGTGGACGCCCCGCGACCGCGTCGGGGCGCTCGTCTCGGACCGGCTTCAGCGGAGGGTCGCGCTGTGGGTCTGGGAGCCCGCGACGGGGAGGGCGGTCGAGCGGTTCGCGGAAGAGGGGCCGGCTTGGGTCGAACTCGAGGAACCGCACTTCCTGCCCGACGACAACGTTCTCCGGGTCTCGGGCAGCTGCATTGCCCCGCTCGGGACGGTACGCCCCCCGAAGGGCGAGAAGCGCGACGTGCGGAGTGTGGTGGGCCTCTGCGGGGATGGGACCGTGGTCTTCACGCGAGACTCCATGGGGGCCCTGGAGACGGACCTCTGCGTCCTCGACCTCGCCTCCGGGACCGAGAAGACGGTGCGTTCCGGCGGTTCCCGATCGTACGAGGCCAGCCGCGACCGTTCGCGCCTCGTCGAGACCGCGTCGCGCGCGGGTGAGCCGCCGCGCATCAAGGTCATCGACTCCGAGGGGAAAGACCTCTGCGAGATCGCGCGTGGCGAGCCAGTGCCGGACCTGCCGAGGCCCGAGTTCGTCACGATCCCCGCGGAGGGCGGCTTGCCGATGCGGGCGATGCTGATCCGGCCCGCAGGCAAGGGGCGGCATCCCGCGATCGTCCATTGCTACGGCGGGCCGGGCGCGCAGATGGTCGCCGACCGGTGGGGGGGATCGACGCACCTCTGGCACGCGCGGATGGCTCAGATGGGGTACGCGATCCTCACGGTGGACAACCGCGGGAGCGCGGGGTACGGCGACGAGGTCATGAAGTCCGTGCACGGCCGGCTCCTCGACCTCGAGGTGCGCGACCAGACGGCCGCTGCGCGGTGGCTCGGGCAGCAGGACTTCGTCGATCCCGAGCGGATCGGCATCTGGGGATGGTCGTACGGCGGGACGCTCTCTCTCATGTGCCTCCTCCGCGCGCCCGACGTGTTCGCGGCGGCGGTCGCGGTCGCGCCCGTCACCGACTGGCGCGACTACGACACCGCGTACACGGAGCGGTACCTCGGGCTCCCCGCCGACAACGCGCAGGCCTACGAGAGGGCGTCGCCCCTCACCTACGCGGCGACGCTCAAGCGGCCGTTCCTCCTCGCCCACGGGATCCAGGACGACAACGTCCACTTCCGCCACGCCACGGCCTTCGTCGAGGCGGCGCAGAAGGCGGGCGCGCCCGTGGAGACGGACTTCTACCCCCGCGGCGCCCACGGCATCGGCGGGCCCACGGAGCGGCGGCTTCTCTTCCGGCGGATGGAGGCGTTTTGGCGAAGGGAGCTTCAAGAGACCGTAAAATAGCGTGCCCATGGCCCACGTCGTCCCGCAGCCGACCCCGAACCCCCACGCCTTCAAGTTCACGCTCGAGGGGCACGCGTTCAGCAAGCCCACGACCGTCGGCAACGCCGCCGCGGCGAAGGGGACCCCGTTCGAGAAGCTCTTCCAGCTCCCCGGCGTCGTCAGCGTCTTCGCGACGGCCAACTTCGTGACGATCACCAAGGCGCCGGGCGCCGACTGGGCGAAGATCGTCGAGCCGGCGAGGAAGACGCTCGAGCAGGCCTTCTGAAGTGGAGCCCGCCCCCCCGGCCCCCTCTCTTCGCCGCACGCTGCTCTGGGCGGCCGCGACCGCGCTCGCGCTGTTCCTCGCGGTGTCCGCGCTCGGGACGAGCTTCCTCCTGAGCCACGAGAACAAGCTCGCGCAGTCGATCCTCGGCGACCACCGCGGCGCGATCGTCTCCCTCTACGCCCGAATCGGCGCGGGCTACGTCCTCGCGGGGATCCTCGCGGGCCTCCTCCTCCACCCGCTCCTCCGCGGCGCGAAGGCGGCGGCGGGCGTGATCGTGCTCGCCGCGCTCGCCTTCGTCCACACGCTCACGAACGGGACGCACTTCCTCTACGGGCCCGTGCAGACGATCTACTCCTCGGTCCGCGACTCCATCCCGGCGTGGATCCGGAAGCCCTACGAACCGTGGATGATCGAGGCGCTCTTCGGCGTGGTCCTCCTCGCCTCGCTGTGGCTGTGGAGCCGCCGCGTCCCCGCGCGCGTGAAGCTCGGGGCGGCGGGCGTCGCGCTCGCGGCCGCCGCCTTCTCGCTCTGGCCCGAAGCGCACGCGTCCCTCCCCCCCGGGCCCCCCTCCTTCCTGCTGATCGTCAGCGACTCGCTCCGCGCCGACCATCTCTCCTGCAACGGCTACGCCCGCGCGACATCGCCTCACATCGACGCGCTTGCGGCCGAGGGCACCAACTTCGCGAACTGCCTCGTCCCGACGGCGAGTACCCACGAGTCGTGGATCGCGCTGCTCTCCTCGACCGAGCCGCGCACGAACGGCTGCCGGCACATGTTCCCGTCGCGCGGGAAGGCGCGCCGGATCGTCGAGGACCTCGACCTGCTCCCGCGCATCCTGCGCGAGCGCGGCTACAGGACCGGTGTGATCGGCGGCTGGTGCGGCAACACGTTCTCGGTCTTTGACGCGGGCTTCGAGCACGTGGACGTGTCGAGCAGCCAGAACCACCGGGCGCTGATCGCCGAGGCGGCGTTCACGAACCACCTCGCGGCCGCGGGGTTCCTCGACAACCCCGTGGGCCGCCTGCTCGTGCCCGAGCTCGAACGCGTGTCGTTCACGCGCAGCTCCGCGACGCTCACGCGCCGCGCGCGCCGCTTCCTCGAGGCGGGCGGCGACCGGCCGTTCCTCCTCGCGGTCGTCTACAACACGACGCACCTGCCCTACAGCGCGTCCTACCCCCACGACCGCGCGTTCACCGACCCGCAGTACCGCGGGCGCAACCGCTACCGCGTCGACTTCAAGATCGACGACATGATCCAGCGCGGGTTCGACCACGACCTCGCGCCCGAGGAGATGCGGCACGTGGTCGACCTCTACGACGGGTGCGTGCTCGAGCTGGACGCGCAGGTGGGCGAACTCGTGGAGGCGCTCGAGGAGCTCGGCCTCTCCGAGCGCACGATCGTGGGGGTCTGGGGGGACCACGGCGACGACCTGTACGAGCACGGCACGACGCTCGGCCACGGGGTCACGCTCTTCGGCGGCGACCAGGCGAACCACCCGCCGGCGATCTTCAAGGGCCCGGGCGTGCCGACGCGCCGCGTGGAAGAGCTCGTGCGCTCGATCGACCTCGCGCCCACGTGGTTCACGTGGCTCGGGCTCAAGCCGCCCGAGGGCTGGCAGGGCGTGGACCTCTCGGGCGAGATCCCGGAGCTCTGGGCGCTCCTCGAGACGTCGTACCTCCTCTACCGGACGCCGCCGCCGGACCTCCGTCCCGGCGAGCGCGTGAAGCCCTTCCCGAGGATGGACGAGGCGACGTTCTTCGACCCGGACTTCGACTATAACCCCGTGCTCCACGACGAGCTCGAGGACGACCTCATCGCGACCAAGTGCTTCGCCGTGCGCGAGGCGAACTGGAAGCTGATCCTCGTGCCCGGCGAGGACGGGCCGATCCTCCGGCTCTTCGACCTCGCGAAGGACCCGCAGTGCCGCCGCGACGTCGCGGCGGAGCATCCGGAGGTGTTCGCGCGGCTGCGCGCGCGCCTGCCGCATGAGTGAGGGGGCCTCGGGGGCCGTGAAGATCGCGGACGAGACCGTGCGCGGTCGGCTCGAGCTTCCGCTCGGGGACTGGAGGACGATCGAGGGCCTCCGCGACTCCGCCGTCCTCGCCATCCTCATCGAGCGCGACGGCGAGGATCAGCTCATCTTCAACCGGCGGCGCGACGACCTCCCCTACCACCCGGGCCAGATCTGCTTCCCGGGCGGCGCGCGCGAGGGGCCCGAGGACGCGGTCACGTGCGCGGTCCGCGAGACGTGCGAGGAGATGGGGCTTTCCGCCGGCGACCTCGAAGTGCTCGGCCGGATGCCCGACCGGGTGTCGATCGCCGGGTTCCTCGTCACGCCCTTCGCGGCGCGGCTGCGCGGCGCGCCGGACTACCGGGCGGCGGCGGACGAGGTGGCCGAGGTCTTCGAGGTGCCGGTCCGGATGCTCCTCGATCCCGCGCGCTGGGGCTTCACCGAGACGACGCACAAGCGCGCGAGGTTCCGCCGCGTGCCGCGGTTCGACTACGACGAGGCGCACCGGGTCTGGGGCCTGACCGGGATCATCCTCCGCGACTTCACGACCCAGGTCTTGGGCTTCGCCCCGCCGGCGTGACCGGCGGCCCCCGAGGCCCCCCCTTGCCCGCCGTAGCGGCGAGGCCGCGGAGGCGGGTCACACCGTCCCGCCGAGCTCGCGGATCTTCTCCACGGCGCCCATCACGATGAGCGCGTCCTCGGCGGCGAGCGTCGTCCCGGGCACGGGGTCGATGCGGACCTCGCGGCCGTTCTGCGGGTGGATGACCGTGAGGACCGTGAGGCCCGTGCGGTTGCGGAAGTCGGTCGAGGCGAGCGTCTTCCCGACCATGTCCTTCGGCACCGGGACGCGCGAGACCGCGTGGCCGGGCTGGATCTCGACGTAGTGCTGCGCGCCCCCGTGCTCGACGAACTTCGCGCGGAGCTGCTGGCTCTGGAGGACCTCGACCGAGAGCGCGGTCAGCAGGTCGCGGCGGTCCACGACCCCCATGAGCTTCCCGTCCACCGGGTGGACGACGGGGAGCTCGTCGAGGTCCGGGTCGTCGAAGCGCGACAGCACCTCCGCGAGCGTCTGGTCGGGCACCGCGTGCGGCACCACGATCGCGAGGTCGGTCGCGAGGATCGCCGCGCCCAGCTCGGGCTCCGCGAGGTAGCTCTTGATGTCGTGGAGGCGGATGACGCCCTTCAGGCGCAGGTCGTCGTCCACGACGTAGATCGCGTCCCGGCGCGTCTTCTGGACCATGCCGACGATCATGTCGAAGGTGGCCGTGACGCGGATCCACGACGCCTTCTCGCGCATGATGTCGCGGACGCGCGTGGTCGTGAGCGCGGTCTCCTCGATCCCCTCGGGGATGTGGAGGCCGCGCCGGCGGAGCGGCTCGAGGTAGACGGACTCGACGCCGATCGCGCGCGAGATGACCGACGCGGAGATCGCGGCCACGACCATGGGCAGCACCATCCCGGTCTCGCGCGTCATCTCGAACAGGATGAAGATCGCCATGATCGGCGCGTGCGTGGTCGCGGCGAGCACCGCCGCCATCCCCACGACCGCGTAGTGGCGCGGATCGTCGACGACGCCGGGCAGCGCCCAGTGCGCCGCGGTGCCCACGATGAGGCCGAGGGCGGCACCCACGAAGAGCGTCGGCGTGAAGATGCCGCCCGAGCCGCCCGAGCCGACGGTCAAGCTCGTCGCGAGGATCTTCATCACGAAGAGCAGCCCGACGAACCAGAACAGCGGCGCCTGCTCGGCGAGGACCTGGTTGACCGCGTCGTAGCCGTTGCCCCAGACCTCGGGCAGCCAGACCCCGATCACGCCGACGAGCAGACCGCCGATCGGGAGCTTGACCACCGGCCGCAGGGGAAGCCGGCTGAAGAACCGCTCCGTCTCGCGCATCGTCCAGACGAAGAGCTTCGCGCCGAACGCCGCCGCGACGCCGAGCGCGAGGTAGATGAGGTACTCACCGGGCCCGCGCTCGGTGAAGGTCGGCAGGTCGTCGTAGAGCGGCGGCCCCCGCATCCACTCGCTCCAGACGAGCGGCGGGCCCTTGTCCGCGAGGAGGTGGGCGATGCCTTTCGCGAAGAGGCACGACACGACCGACGCGACCATCACGGGCGCCATGATCTCGATCGCGAAGTTGCCGAGGACGATCTCCATCGCGAAGATGGCGGCGCCGAGCGGCGCGTAGTACGCGGACGCGATCCCCGCCGCGACGCCGCAGCCCGCGAACAGCCCGAGCCGCGGCCCCGCGAACTTCCCGAGCCTCGCGAGGCGTGACGCGAACGCCGCCGACGTGAAGACGATCGGCCCCTCGCGCCCGACCGAGCCGCCCGTCGCGATGAGCGCCAGCGACGACGCCGCGCGCATCAGCGTGCTGCGGATGGAGAGCGTCTCCGCCTTCCGCATCGTGCACGCCTCCATCACGTCCGACATCCCCTGCGACTTGCGCCGCTTCGAGAAGCCGTAGGCGAGGAGCGCGGCGGCGACCGCACCGACGAACGGGATCAGGAACCGCTCGTGCGGCTCCAGTCTCTTGGCCGCCTTGAGGAGTCCGCCTTCTCCGATGATCACGCGCTGCAGCCCGTGCGCGCCGAGCTGGAAGACCGTGGCGACGAGGCCGCCGATCACGCCGACGCCGGCCGCGTAGAGGAAGGTCTTGGGCTCGTGGGCCCACGGCACGCGGCGAGCGTCGGACATGGCGGAAGCCATGACGCTACCCCCGGGCGGTGACGCGGTCAAAGGCGCGCGAAGGAGGGGGGCCCGGGGGGCGGGTATCCTGAAGCGCCAATGCGCGAGATCCTCCGCGGCCTAGGGATCGACGAAGAGAACCCCGGAGCGTGGACGGGCGGCCCGGTCCCCGGTTGCGCCGGCCCGTCGCTCCTCTCGCGATCGCCCGGGACCGGCGTGCCGCTCGGCCGCGTCGCCCAGGCGGGCGCGGAGCCGTACGAGGCCGTCGTGCGCGCGGCGCAGGCGGCGTTCGCCCGCTGGAGCGCGCTCCCGGCGCCGAAGCGGGGCGAGGTCGTCCGCCAGTTCGGGGACGCGCTGCGGGCGAAGAGAGACCTCCTCGGCGACCTCGTGACCCTCGAAGTGGGGAAGATCCGCGCCGAGGGCCGCGGCGAAGTGCAGGAGATGATCGACACCTGCGACTTCGCGGTCGGGCTCTCGCGCCAGCTCCACGGCCTCACGATGCACAGCGAGCGGCCTGGTCACAGGATGTACGAGCAGTGGCACCCGCTCGGAGTGGTCGGCGTGATCACGGCGTTCAACTTCCCGGTCGCGGTGTGGGCGTGGAACGCGCTCCTCGCGTGGGTGTGCGGCGACGTCGTCGTGTGGAAGCCGTCCGAGAAGGCGCCGCTCACCGCGATCGCCTGCCAGAAGATCGCGCACGAGGTCTTCTCTCGGAACGGGTTCCCCGAGGGCGTGTCCGGCCTCGTGGTCGGCGGCGTCGAGATCGGCGAGCGGCTTGCCGCGGACCGCCGCATCCCGCTCGTGAGCGCGACGGGCTCGGTGCGGATGGGGCGGCGGGTCGGGCACGTCGTGGCGGAGCGGCTTGGCCGTTCGCTCCTGGAGCTCGGCGGCAACAACGCGGTGATCGTGACCGCGAACGCCGACTTGGATCTCGCGCTGCGCGCGATCGCGTTCGGCGCGCTCGGCACCGCGGGCCAGCGGTGCACGACGACGCGCCGCGTGATCGCGCAGGAGAAGATCTACGAGGACCTGAAGCGCCGGCTCGTGAACGCCTATGGGCAGGCGACCATCGGCGACCCCCTGGAGGAGAAGACGCTCGTCGGGCCGCTGATCTCCGAGGCCGCGGTCGAGAACGTGATGAAGGCGATCGAGACCGTGAAGCAGCAGGGCGGGAAGATCGTGTGCGGCGGCGAACGGCTGAAGGGCTGCTACATGAAGCCCGCGATCGCCGAGGTTCCCCCCGGCCTCCCTCTTCTCAAGGAGGAGACCTTCGGCCCTCTCCTCTATCTCATCAAGTACAAGACGCTCGACGAGGCCATCCGCATCCAGAACGACGTGCCGCAGGGTCTCTCGAGCGCGATCTTCACGCGCGACGTGATCGAGGCGGAGACGTTCCTGTCGCACCGGGGCAGCGACTGCGGGATCGCGAACGTGAACGTCGGCACGAGCGGCGCGGAGATCGGCGGCGCGTTCGGCGGCGAGAAGGACACGGGCGGCGGCCGCGAGTCCGGCAGCGACGCCTGGAAGTCCTACATGCGCCGCCAGACGAACACGAGCAACTGGTCCACGGAGCTGCCGCTGGCGCAGGGGATCCGTTTCGACTTGTAGATGCGCGTTCTCGTGTGGCTCATCCTCGGCGCGGCGGCCGGCTTCGCCGTCGGCCGCCTCACGGCGCCGGAAGGGAGGGGGCGCGGGGGAGGGAGGGGCGCGTCTCCCGTCGTGGCGGAGCGGCAGGAGCCGTCGGCGACGCCGATCGCTCCCGAGGCCCCGGCATCCGACCTGCCGACGAAGGGTGTCGTGCAGCCCGCGGGCCCGATCGAGAACGCCGAGGACGACCAGTACGGCGTGATCGACGGACCGAGCGAATGGGGGCTCGTCGAGATCGCGTTCGGCCCTGGAGACGGCAAGCCGGAAGCCTGGGCAGGCTCGCGCACGATCCGCGGAGGCTACGAGGCGTTTAGCGTGACTCCCGACGAGGGCGAGCAGGCCGTACTCTTCCATCTCCAGGCGGGCACCTACGACGTCTGGTGGCTCGACGACGCCGGCCGCCGCCGGGGGACGCGCGCCGCGGTCGAGAACGGGAAGTGCACGCGGATCCGGGCCGCGGACTACCGCGTTCCGGGCCCCATTCCGGAGGGACTCGGGGTCCTCGAGCTCGGAGTCGCCGTGACCTGGGCGGCGGGCGCCCGTGTCGAAGGGACCATCTCCCGGGACAACGACCAGACACTGTTCTTCACGAACGACCGCGGGTACGCCAGCGAGACGCTCCTTCCCGGTCGCTACGTCGTGGAGGTCGGCGACCACCGGGAGGAGGCCGAGGTCGCGGCCGGTCGGGTGACCACGCGCCGGATCGCGCACGGGAACGAAGGGGACCTGATCCTCGACCTGGCGGACCCGTTGCCTCGTGAACTCGCCCTTGCGCGGCCCGGGGAGCGGCTCACGGAGCGGGAAGTGTGGACCGGGAATGTCGCGGGGGTCGGTCGATGCGGCCTCCTCTACGTGTCGGCCGGCGAGTATGACGTCGCCTGGACGCAGGGCGCGATCGTGGTGCCGCTCGGCCGGGCGGTCGTCGAGGCCGGTCGGATGACCCAACTCCACTGCCAACTCCCGTCGGGCGGTCTCTCGCTCCGCGTCGTGGTGCCGGCCGCCACGACATGGACCGTCTGGGTCAGCGTCGAGCGCATCGTGGAGGGAGAGGCGACGGGCCGGATGCTGCTCCAGGAGGACGGCGTGCAGGGCGAAGCCACGTTCAAGACGGCGCTCCCGCCCGGTCGCTACGCCGTCACCGCGTCGGCGGGGGAGCTCAGGTCCCGTCGCGTGGAGATCGACATCGCGGACCGCATGGTCGATGCCAGCCTCGACCTCGACCAGGGACGCTGACGGTGCGAGCCCTTGTCGGCCTCCTCATCCTCATCGCCGCGGCTCTCGGCTTCGTCGCGGGCCGCGCCACGGCGCCGGAAGGGAGGGGGCGCGGGGGAGGGAGGGGCGCGGCGCCGTCGGCCGACGCGCCTGCGGCGCGCGGGGACGAGGCGCCCGTGCCGCCGGAGACTTCGCACGCCGACGAGGATGCCGCCGTCACCGTCGGCGGGCCCGCCGACGACGTGGTCCAGCCGACTCGGCTCGTGAACGAGGCAGAGGAGGAGGGCGAGCATCTGGAGGTGGACTTCGCGGGGTTCCCGGGAGAGCACACCGCCTGGGTGGCGCTGCGCGGGATGCGAGGAATCGAAGCGTCCGACGTGGGCGCGGACGAAGACGGGGTGGCGTGGTTCGACCTCCCGCCAGGGACGTACGAGGTCTGGTGGTTCGACAGCGAATCCGCGAGGCTCGGGACCCGCGTACGGATCGGGGAGGGGAGGGTCACGCGGCTCCGCGCCGTCGATTACCGCGGGCCGGCGCCGATGCCGGAAGGGATCGGCTTCCTCAGACTCGACGTCGCCGCAAGCTGGGGCGGGGGGCTCGCCGACGAGTACGTCTGGCTCGAGGATCCGTGGGGCGTTGGCGACTCCATTCGCACGGATGGGCGCGGGCAAGTGAGCGCCATGTTGTGGCCCGGCCGCTACTCCGTAGACATCGGAGCCCATCAGAGCGCGTTCGTGGTGGAGGGGGGACGCACGACGCTCCACCGGATCCGGCACGTTCGCGAGGGGGATCTCGTGTTCGTGTCCGATCGAGAGGGCAGGGTCTTCCTCAACAGGCGCTCCGAGCCCGCGTACGGTGCCGCCCTCTATGTCGGCCGCGGGGAGGACGAGGTGGTGCCCTACGTCCCCGAAGGGGAGTACGAGATCACGCTTGAGGGGCTACTGCCGCTGGGACGGGCAAAGGTCGTCGCCGGGCAGACGACGCGGTTCCGCTGCGACCTCCCCAAGGGCGGCGTCTCGGTGCAACTCGTCAAACCGGGCCACGCAATCTTCGGACGCGCCGATGTCGTGGTCCGCCGCGTGGTCGACGGCCGCGAGGCAGAGAATGGAACCAATTCCAACAATCGGGACGCTCGTCCTGTCGCGTTCACCCTCCCGCCCGGCCGCTACGTCGTCAGGGCGTCCGCGGCGGAGTTCGAGCCGGCCGCCGTCGCGATCGACGTAGCCGACACCACGGTCGAGGTGACGCTCGTTCTCAATCGCAGCCGCTGATCACGGCGCGAGCGCGGCCTCGACCGCCCGGCGGAATCGCGCGGGATCCGACTTCACGCCTTGCGCCTCGTACGTGGGGAGGATCGCCTCGAACAGGCGGCGCGTTCGGCGGCGAGAAGGACACCTGCGACGCGGAAGCCGAGGTCGAGGTCGCCGATGACGCGGCAACGGTCACGCTCGAGACACGCTCGCTGAACGAATGATGAGCCGGGCAGGGCGGCTCGCACGAGGCCACTTCGTGCCTTGAAAATTCGGACGTTCACTCCGAATTTTCATGGTATGCTTCTTCGGTGATCTCCCGGCCCGACCACGTGGCGCTCGTGCGCCGCCGACTCCGATCGTTCCCGGTCGTCGGCATCGTCGGCCCCCGCCAAGTCGGCAAGACGACGCTGGCGGCCCAGATTGCACGCGGCCTCCGCGCGAAGGTCCATCGGTTCGACCTCGAGGACAGCCGCGATCGCGATCGCCTGACCGACGCGATGGCGGCGCTCGAGCCGCTTCGCGGGCTCGTCGTCCTGGATGAGGTGCAGCACCGGCCGGACATGTTCCCGACACTCCGCGTCCTCGCGGACCGGCCCCGGACCCCCGCCAGGTTCCTGGTCCTCGGAAGCGCCTCGCCCGCTCTTCTCCAGCAGTCCTCCGAGTCGCTCGCGGGCCGAATCTCCTACCACGAGCTGGGCGGGCTGGGCCTCGCGGAGGTGGGCCCTTCGCGCCTCGACCAGCTCTGGCTTCGCGGGGGGTTCCCGCGGTCCTTCCTCGCCCGCGCGAACGGGCAGAGCCACGAGTGGCGGCGCGATCTCGTCCGCTCGTACCTCGAGCGGGACCTGCCGCTGCTCGGGTCCCCCGCGGCGTCCGAGACGATGCGCCGATTCTGGACGATGCTCGGTCACGTTCACGGCCAGACGCTCAATGCCTCGGAACTCGCCCGGTCCTTCGGTGTCTCGGACAAGACCGTGCGCGCGTACCTGGACTTCCTCGCCTCGACGTACCTAGTCCGGATCCTGCCGCCTTGGCACGAGAACCTGGGCAAGCGGCTGGTGCGCGCCCCGAAGGTCTACTTCCGGGACTCGGGCCTCCTCCACTTCCTGCTCGGCATTCGGACCCCTGCGGACCTCCTCGCCCATCCCCGCTGCGGGGCGTCCTGGGAGGGCTTCGCGCTCGAGGAGGTGCTCCGCTGCACCGGGGCCACCGCGGACGAAGCCCACTTCTGGGCGACCCACGCCGGCGCGGAGCTCGATCTTCTGATCGTCCGCGGGCGCAGCCGGCTCGGATTCGAGTTCAAACGATCCACATCGCCCGGCCTGACACCATCCATGCGATCGGCGCTCATGGACCTGAAGCTGTCGCGGCTCTGGGTCGTCCATGCGGGGACCGAGCGGTATCGGCTTGGCCCGAGCGTCGAAGCCGTTCCGCTCGCGGACGTCCCTAGGGCGGTCTCGCCCCTGAGCCGACGACGCTGACGACGATTCAACGCGCGAGCGCGGCTTCGAGCGCCTTGCGGAAGCGGACGGGGTCGGACTTCACGCCCTGCGCCGTGTACGCGGGCAGGATTTCCTCGAACAGGCGGCGCAGCTCGGAGGCTTCGATCACTTTCTTCGCCAGCAGCGCCTTCACGTCCTCGCGGTCGCGCTCGTGGCCGCGTTCGAGCTTGCTCAGCGCGACCGCGTACGGGTCGAAGAGGAACACGTCGATCTGGCCGAAGCGCTCGATGAACGTGCACCGCCGTTCGCTGCCGGGCGGAAGCGGCACGAAGTCGCCGGGGTACGCCTCCTCGATACTGATCGAGAGCTTCTCCTTCAGCTCGCGCAGCGCGTTCACGAAGGCGCCGTGATGGTCGGGCGAGACCTCGTAGTGCAGGTCCACGTCGCGCGTCGTCCCCCGAAGCCCCCTCCACACAAGGCCCTCGCCGCCGGACAGGTAGAGGCGCGCCGGGTGGCGGAACTTCCGCCCGAGTTCTTCGAGCAGCCTCAAGAGCCGCTCGCGCGTCACCTCCTCACGCGGGCTCATGCGCAGGCAAGCGCAGCCACAGGTCGAACATGGACCCGGCGTCGCCGGCGAGGTCGGGCTGGCCGCGCTCGCGCGCCAGCTCCGACGCAACCCACGGACCCTCTTCGCCGAGCATCTCGTCGGGACCGGGGATCTCGGCGGGTTCCTCCGGAATCGCGGGCAAGAGTGGGTGGAGCCCGCGGTCGCGCAGATCCGGTCCGCGCGAGACCACGAGGCAACGCGCGATCCGGTAAAGGAACGCGAGCGTCCGGCCATCGTCCTTCGGGAGGCGGGCGATCGCGGCCCTGACGGCCGCCGCGGCGCGCGGTCCGTCGTGCCGCGCGAGAAGGCACGGGATCGCGGCCCTGAGCCGTGCGTCGGAGCGGGCTAGGGACGCGAGCAGCTCCCCGTACTCGCGCGCATCGAGCGCCGGGTCGCCGCCGGGTTCGGCGTCGAACACGCCGACACCCAGGGCTCTTAGTCTCCCGCGCGGATCGATCACAGAGCGATTATCGCATGTAAGCCGGGCGGCCTCGGGCGCCGGCGGCATCGCCTCGATCTCGCGATCGAGCTCCTCCCGGACCGGTGACCGGGACGATTCGGAGTCACGCTCCGAGATTTCGTGGTGCCCGCGGGCCGTGCCGGTTCGGCCTTGACTTCCCCTCGGGAGAGGCGATGCTGAGGATCACCTCCGAAGCGGAGGGGAAAGGAGACGCTGCAATGGCCATTGTGACGAACACCCCTGCGGCCCCGCGCGTCTCCGCCTCCCGCTGCTGAGCCCGCCCGGGCCCTGCCCCCCGCGCCCCCCTGAATCCGCCCGCGGATGAGCTCCGTTCGCGGATGACGCCGGGCGCCGACCGGTTTCGATCCCCGTCCACGGAGACATTCCCTTGCATTCGCTTGAAGACCTCGGGTGGTCCGCCTCGTTCGAGGCGCACTACTCCCCGATTCGCGAGCTCGGCGAGCCCGCACGCGTGTGCGCACAGCACCGCGACGGGTATCGCGTCCTGACCGTTTCCGGCGAGGCGCGCGCGACCGCCGCGGGCCGCCTCTTCCACGAGGGCGAGCTGCCCGCGGTCGGCGACTGGGTCGTCGTTGCGCGGGGCGCCGTGCGCGCGCTGCTCCCGCGGCGCGCCGCGCTCACGCGCCGCCACGCCGTCGGCCGCAAGGCCGAGGAGCGCGCGGCGGCCGCGCAGGTGATCGCCAGCAACGTCGATACCGTGCTCGTCGTCACGTCGCTCAACCGCGACTTCTCGCCGCGGCGGCTCGAGCGCTACCTCGCGTTCGCGTGGGAGGGCGGCGCGCGGCCGGTCGTCGTTCTCAGCAAGTCCGATCTCTGCGGCGACGTCGCCGCGCGCGTCGCGGAGACCGAGGCGGTCGCGATGGGCGTGCCGATCGTGCCCGTGAGCGCGCTCGCGGGCGACGTGGACGCGCTCGCGCCGTTCCTCGTGCCCCGCACGACCGTCGCGCTCGTCGGCTCGTCGGGCGTCGGCAAGTCCACGCTCGCGAACCGGCTCCTCGGCGAGGAGCGGATGGCCGTGCAGCAGATCCGGACGTCGGACGACACCGGCCGCCACACGACGCGCCATCGCGAGCTGTTCGTGCTCCCCGGCGGCGCGCTGCTCGTGGACACGCCGGGCCTGCGCGAGCTCGGCTTCGTGGAGGCGGAGGACGGCCTCGATGCCGCGTTCAAGGACATCGAGGAGCTCGCGCGCTCGTGCCGGTTCCGCGACTGCTCGCACGACAGCGAGCCGGGCTGTGGGGTGAAGGGCGCCGTGGAGGAGGGGAGGCTTCCGGAGGACCGTTTCGGGGCCTACCTGCGGCTCAAGCGCGAGCTCGCGTTCGAGACGCGCAAGGCCGACCGCCAAGCCGCGCTCGCGGAGAAGCAGCGCAACAAGAGGCTCAGCCGCGCGATCCGGCGGATGCAGGAGGAGTGAGACTGAGTCTGAGCCGCGTGGCGCCGATTCACATGCCGGCCGGCACGTAGGGCGTTCCGTTCTCGTCGTCGTACCAGCCCACGCCGGTCGTGGCGGACACGAGGATCTTGTTCTTCTTGTCGGGCGTCCGGCTCGTCGCGTACCCGACCGTCGCGACCGCGCCGGGCGCCGGTCCCTTCTCGCCGCCGAAGGCGACCTGGAACGTGAGCAGCTTGACCACCGGCTTCATCTTGCACTTCGCCGACAGCACGAACAGATGGAGCTCGTAGTCCACGGCGCCCGAGTCCGCAACGGCGCCCGCCGGGGGCGAGTTGGTGTCCTTGTCGAACTTCCCGTCCGCGCCGCAGGTCAGCTCCTCGAGGACCACGTCCACGTTCGCGCACGGCACGCGCTTCCACTTGCCGCCCGCCGTCTTCCACATCAGCGTGGACTTGATCGTCACGGTCGGCGTGATCTTGTCCTTGCTCTTGGGTCCGCTCTTCACGGACCCCTTGACCTTCAGCTCCACCCTGACCGTGTCCCCGGCCACGACCACCTTGCCGGGCGTGACCTCGGCCGTGATCTCGCACGTGCACGCCATGGGCGGCTGCACGTGCGGCATGGGTTGGTCCTGGGCGCGCGGCGTTCCCGCGAGGCCGAGAACCGCAAGCGCGGCCGCGGCGAGCGCGGCCCATCCGTTGCGTCGCATGGTCACCTCCGCGCGTGCATGGTAGCCAGCGCGCGAGCCGAGGCAATGCCACAGCCCGTGGCCCCGCGGGGCCCCCGGACCCCCACGGGTGCCGCCCCTACCGGTTCACGAACGTCGCCTTCGCGCGCGGGCCGTTCTTGATGAAGTTCGCCATCCCGATGCGCATGTCCTCGAGGCCGCACACCTCGCCGAAGCACTTGCATTCGAGCTCGAGACCCTGGTCGAGGCCCAGCTTCGCGCCCTCGAGAATCGCCTTCTGCATCACCTTGTCCACGGCGCGGCTCAGGTGGCCGAGATCCACGTCCGTGAACTTCGCGGGCACGGCGAGCGGGCCGCGCTCGATCCGCTTCGCCTTGCCCTTCGCGATCGCGATCGCGCGGTCGAGGAGCTGGTCCGGGTCCGCCTCCTCGCTGACGAGGCCCAGTTGCCTCGCCTCCGCGGACGAGATCGTCTTCCCGGTCCGGAGCATCTCCCACGCCTTGTCGAACGGGATCACGCGCGGCAGCCGCTGTGTCCCGCCCGCGCCGGGGATGATGCCGAGGTTCGGCTCGGGCTGGCCCGCGAGGACCTTGAGCCCCTTCGCCGCGATCCGCGCGTGGCACGCGAGCGCGAGCTCGTTGCCGCCTCCGAACGCCATCCCGTTGTAGGCGCACACGAACGTCTTCTCGCTCTTCTCGATCCGGTTCAGGACGCCGTGGCTGTGGCGCGAGGTCGCTTCGCCGTCCGCGGGCGTCTTGACCGTTGCGAGCATCGCGACGTCGGCGCCGCTCACGAACGCCTTCCGGCCGTAGCCGGTGATCACCGCGCCCCTGATCGCGGGGTCCTTCGCAATCGCGGCGACGTGGCGGTCGAGCTGCTCGTACACGTCGCGGTTGAGCGCGTTGAGGACGGCCGGACGCCGGATCGTCAGCACCGCGATCCCGTCGCGATCGTCGCGCAAGACGACCGGGATCTCCCAGGGGCCCTTGCGGTCGAGGCAGTTCGCGACGGGGAAGCCCTTGTGGTCCTTGCCGTACCGCTTCACGAGGTCGAGCGCGTTGCCCACCTCGTTCATGAGGCCGAAGGGCGGCGCCATCACGAGGCCCGTCTGGACGCCGAGCTCGAGATCCGCGACGTTGCTGATCCCCGAGTCGAGGATCTCGCCGACGATCCCGAAATAGGCGCCGAGGATCCGGTCCCGGATCCTCCCTTCCGCCTCCGCGGGCACCTCCACCTTCTCTCCACGCTGGACGCCGTCCCACGGTTTCCCGCTCTCGATCTGCGCCTCCATGAGCTTCGTCGGGGCGAACCACGGGTAGAGCTTGTCCTTGTAGTGTTGCAACCCGACGTGCGTGAGCGGGTTGCCGCCCGTGAGGTTCATCGCGGTGAACGGGCCGACGCCTTGCCGAAGCACGCGGCGCACGACGTCGTCCACCTGCTTCACGGTGCCGAGGTTCTCCTCGACGATCCTGCACGCCGCGTGGAAGACGCCCTCGAAGATCGGGTCCATCGCGTAGCCGTAGCGGCTCCCGATGCGGATCGGGATCTTCCCGATCTCCTCGTAGAAGTTCATGAGCCAGGTCGTGAGCTTCGCGTCGGTCTCCGTGCCCGGCACGATCTCGACCAGCGGGTTGCGCTCGGCGGGGAAGAAGTAGTGGATCACCGCGGTGCGCCCCTTCTTCGCGCACCCGCCGAAGATCACCTCGGGCTCCATGTGCGACGAGTTCGACGCGAGGATCGCGTCGGGACCGAGCGCGGACTCGAGCTGCTTGAAGATCCTCCGCTTGATCGGGAGATCCTCGGACGCCGCCTCGATGACGAGGTCCGCGCCGTCGAGTTGCGTGTAGTCGGACGTGAAAACCGTGTTCGCCTTCATCGCGGCGCCGAAGTCGGGCTTGAACGCCTGCGTCTCGACGCCCTTGTCGATCTTCTTCGAGAGCTTCTCCTTGCCCGCGGCGAGCGCCTTCTCGGAGATGTCCACGACGACGACGGGGACGCCGTGCGGTTGCATCGCCTTCGTCATGTGAAGCGCGATGTCGGGGCCGATCTGTCCCGAGCCGACGATGCCGACCTTCTTCACCGAGCGCGAACCGAGGGTGAATGCCATGGGCGAGATTCTAGGCCGCGGGCAAAAGGATGGGTGGGGCGGCGGGGAGGGGCGAGGCCGCTCCTCCCGTCTGGTACCCTCCCGCGCATGGTGCGTCGTGAAGCAGGCGAGGAATCCCGCAAGGAGACCGAGCCTGTCCGCTGCACTTCTCCAGCGGGTGAGAGTCCCGTCCCGGAAGGCGCCGGAGCACCGGGTAGCAGGCCC
>Ga0187893_10000968_pt1 | contig 72040 bp, 63 predicted proteins | sample MA1701074metaG_FD_139574 | JGI IMG/M metagenome (GOLD analysis project Ga0187893, IMG submission 139574) | White microbial mat communities from a basaltic lava cave in the Kipuka Kanohina Cave System on the Island of Hawaii, USA - MA170107-4 metaG ...
GCTGCAGCGCGAGGAGCTCAGAAAAGCACACGAGACGGTTGCGGCAAAAGACCTTGCCATAAAAGAGATGGAAGACAGCTTGGCTCGAACGACCCATGCTCTGGAGGCTCAGCTCAGTGAAAAAACCCAGCTGCTTAGCAACCGGGACCTAGAGCTGATGTCGCTCACGTCGCAATTAAATGTCGTTGCGGGGCAGGTGGCTGAGTTAGAATCAGAAAATAAACAATTGGAGAATGCCCTGCAGGAGGAGCCTAGCGCAAAGAACGAAGCAGAGGGATCGTCTAGAATCGCCATCAAAGAGCTCGACGAAAACATCAGGACAAAAGTCCGTGAGCTGGAGAGCCAGCTCAGCGCGAAGCAACAGCTACTCAATAGCCGGGATGGAGAGCTGGAGGTGCTGAGATCGGAATTGAACGGCGTTACCGGGCAATTGACCGACATGGGCTCCGCCAAGGAGCAGGCGGAAAGAGTGTTACGGGAAACGCTCAAGCAAAAGCCTGCGCTGTTGCCGCCTCCCGATGCAACGCTCATTGAAGGGATTGAATGGGTCTTAGGCGAAAGGATTAATGCGCTCGAAACTCAGCTGAACAATAAAGACGAGCTGCTAAAGTCCCGCGATAGACAGATTGAATCACTGAACGAAGAGGTCAGAGAAAAAAGGATTCTGTTTGCCACCGAAGAGCGAAAAGTTTGGCAGTCGATCGAAGCGCAGAATTTATGGAAAGGAAGGCTTGCTAAATTAGGTTTTCGTTTTTAACGGAATGAATCCGCTTTGGACGCTAAAGACTAGCCAGCAGGTTTAATTCTCGAACAGGGCGCGAACAAACTGGGCAGGGTCGAAGGGTTGGAGATCGTCTACATCTTCGCCCACGCCAATATACCGCACCGGTACGCCGAGTTCGTCCTGGATGCTGATAATGACGCCGCCCTTGGCAGTGCCATCCAATTTGGTCAAGACAATCCCTGTGATGTCTGTCGCTTCCTTAAAAACCCTGGCTTGCTGAAGGCCATTTTGCCCGGTCGTGGCATCCAAGACCAGCAGAGTTTCGTGGGGCGCCTCGGGTTGCTCCCGGCTGATCACGCGCCGAATTTTTTTAAGCTCTTCGATTAAGTGGACCCTAGTATGGAGCCTGCCAGCGGTATCGATCAAAAGCACATCCGCGCCTCGGCCTCTTGCGGCCTGGATCCCGTCGTAAACCACCGAGGCGGGGTCGGCGCCGGGGCGATGCTTAATGACATCGGTACCGGCGCGGTGTCCCCAAACCTCCAGTTGTTCAATGGCTGCCGCGCGAAATGTGTCAGCGGCCACCATGAGCACTTTTCTTCCAGAAGAGCGATATTGAGCGGCGATTTTGCCGATTGTCGTGGTCTTACCAACGCCATTGACTCCCAAGAAAATAATGACCCAGGGTCGCACCGAAAGGATAGGGCGGTGCGGCAAGGGGGATTCAAGCATCTGAACCATCGCCTGTTGTAGACGCGTTGCCATTGCCTGGGCAAGATCCTCGGAGCCGGTGGGCGACTGCCGGCGCAGGGCGGCCATGAGTTTCTGCGTTGCTTTGACGCCGACATCCGCGGCGATCAAGGTTTCTTCTATCGCGTTCAACGATTCATCGTCCCAAGTTCGGTTCTGGAACACCGTGCCGAGTTTATTTGTCCAGCTCTCACGGCTCTTGGTGAGGCCGCGTTTTAGACGATCAAAAAATGAGCTGCTTTGCATCAGAATGTACCCGAAACGAGATCGCTCAGAGGCGATGCTTCAAGGCGCAACAGCTAAGAAGTTTCCTCGGGAACCGAAAGGGGCTAACTCATCTTCACGGAAACCACCTTGGAAACGCCGGGTTCGGCCATGGTGATGCCATAAAGAACTTCCGCGGCCTGCATGGTTTTTTTGTTGTGGGTGACCAGTACGAATTGGGAAAACTGGCTCATCTCCTTGACGAGGTCGATGAATCGATCGATGTTGGCGTCGTCCAGCGGTGCGTCCACCTCATCGAGGAAACAGAAGGGGCTAGGTTTGGTTAAGAAAATGGCGAAAAGAAGACTGACAGCCGTCAGCGCTTTCTCACCGCCAGAAAGCAGCGTGATGGATTGAAGTTTTTTGCCCGGAGGTTGCGCGACTATGTCCACACCGGTCTCGAGGTAATCATTTTCATCGGTGAGCAGCAGCTTGGCTTTGCCGCCGCGAAAGAGCCGAGGAAAAATAGACTCAAATTTTTCATTGATCTCTTCGAAGCTCTCCTTGAAGCGCAGTCGGCAGATGCGATTGAGTTTGACAATGGTTTGCTGCAAATCGGCGATGGATTTCTCCAGGTCATCTTTTTGGCGGCTCATGAACTGAAATCGACTCGTCAAATCTTCATACTCCCCGATGGCGGCCAAGTTGACGTCGCCCATTCGTTCCAACCGGCCGCGCAACTCGTCGATCTCGAAGAGCAGCTCCTCGGTGGAGTGGTGCGCGAGGGAAGTCTCCAAGAGAACCGTTCCCAGCTCGACGCTGTACTTTTCGCTGATATTGTCCACCAGATGCTGGAGGTGGAGTTTTTTTTCGGCCAGATGCAGTTGCAGCCGGTTCTTTTCTTCCTGCGCGCGTTCAGCCAAAGGCCGAAGTTCCTTGATGGTCTCCTCAATTGCGGCGAGATGGAGAGAAATATTTTTGTATTTCTGGCGGTTCTCATGCAGCCGTTTTTCGGCTTCCCGCAACGCATTTTGTCCTATGACTACGGCGCCCTCGGCCTGAACCAGGGACTCCTCGATCTCACTGCGCCGTGCTAAAATATCTTCCCATTGTTTTTTTTTGGAGATTATCTGCTCTGCCGTTTCCTGCTGCAATTGGAGTCGATTTTCCAGAGTAATATGGGCGTTTTCTTTTTTCTCCCCTAGGGCGGCATTGCGGATTCGTGATTGGGTGACGGCGCCCTGGAGCGCTTCCAACGCGCCGCTCAGCTCGACGAACATGGATTGCTTTTGTTCGAGGTGGCTCTCGCGCAAGTTTTTTTCTCGCAATTGAGTTGTGGCCGCTTGGTGACATTCCCGGATGTCAGTATCGCACCGTTGCAGACTGGAATCGAGATCGCTTTGCTCCGCGAGTAGGGCTTGCGCCGAATCGGTCAGGCGCTGGAAATCTTGATTCGCGGAGTGGCACTCATGCTCAAACCTCACACGGTCCAGTTCCAGTCGATGGATTTCCGCGGCCAGCAGCGATTTTTTGACCTCTGCCTGTTCCAACGCCTCCTTGAGTCTCTTGCTCTCCCCTTCCTCTGTTTGTAACTGCGCTTCGAGTTCGCTGACCGATCCCCGCAATTCCTTAATTCGCCGGCGCTGCGTTAAAAAGCTCCCTTCAAGTGCGCTTTCGCTGCCCCCGGTGACGATGCCCAGCGGGTCGATCACCTCACCGTCCGGCGTCACCAGCGTGCTGTAAAATCCATTGCGATTCCAGAGCGCCAAACCGGCCTTCAAATTCCTCACCACCACAACATCCGAAAGCAGATATTCAGCAACGTCCCGATAGCCATCTTTCACCGAAATCATCTCCAGCAAAGGAGCGACGACTTCGTTTTCATGCAAGGGCAAGGGACGATGCTGTCGCCGCGAGAGGTGGAGCGGGATAAAGCTGCCCCGACCGGAGGCCTTGTCTTTTAGGTATTCAATGGCCTCTATGCCCTCTTCGTGCCCTTTGACAATGACATATTGAAGGCGGTCTCCGAGAACCGCCGTCAAAGCTTTTTCATAGGGTTCGGGGGCGTCCATGACCTCGGCCACTAATCCATAGATGCCGTTGGGAACGGCCTCCTGCTGTTTCTTTAACATGATGGCGCGCACGCCTTCTTGATATCCCTCGTAGTTCTTTTGCAAATCCTCGAGAGAGACCAATCGCGAACGGCGCTCTTGAATTTGCTCCTTGAGCGATTCCACTCTATGGTCTTGCTTCGCTTTTGCGTCGCTCAGAGTCCGGATCAAGGCCGCAAGCTCGACCGCCTCAAGGGCGCGCTGGCGCGCCTGCTCTGCGGCGCTGGCCAGAGAATTTTCGGCATCGCCGCGTTTTTGCTCCAGAGACGTCAAAACGCGCGCTACTGCGGCATGCTCCTCTTGGCTCCGGGTCCGGTCGGCGGCAATTTCACTACGCCGCTTTTCCACGAGGAGCGCATGATTATTCAAATGCGCGATTTGATTGGCCACATCAATAAGCGCTTCCTTTTCACGATCCAATTCTTCCTGCAGCAATCGGATTTCGCGCTGAAGTTTTTCCAATTCCGTTTCTTTGTCACGGAGAAAAGATTCCTCGAAAAGCGACAGCTGGACGAAGCTGTCCTTGGCATGGTTCAGCTCCTCGATTTCCAAAGCAAGGTCTTTTAGCTTGCCCTCGTGAAGCAAGAGGGCGCCGTGCGTTTCGGCCTCGGTCTGGTTCAGTTGGGATAGGTCCCGCTGCAAAAAATCAATTTTCTGCTCGTCCGTTTGGACTTGAACTTTGTGTTGGTAAAGCTTCTCCTGTTGGGCGCTGATCTCCCGATCAAATTCCATTACAGAAAGGCGAACCGCTTCGCTCTCCGCTTCTTTGGACCGCACCAGAGCCACGGCGGAGCCCAAGCGGTCTTCTGCTCCGCGGAATTGGGATTCGCCTAGTGCCAGGTCACGATCCATCGCCTGGCGCTGCAAGACCGCGCAAGCCAGCTCTTTTTCCTTCAGTTCCGATTTTAACGCTCGATAACGCTCCGCTTTTTTGGCTTGCAGTTCCATCGTGCGAATTTGGCGTTCGATTTCCCGCACGATGTCGGTGACCCGTAATAGGTTCTGCTGCGTGCGCTCGACCTTTCGCTCGGCCACCAGCTTGCGGCTCTTATACTTACTGGTACCGGATGCCTCCTCGATTAGGCTTCGTCGGTCCTCGGGTTTGGCATTGACCAGCTCGTCGACGCGTCCCTGTTCCACGATAGAATAGGCCTTGCTGCCGACGCCGGTTCCCAGGAAGAGTTCGACCACATCTTTTAATCGAGATGGGACTTTATTGATGGCGTACTCCGACTCGCCTGAACGGTAGAGCCGACGAGTCACCATGATTTCCGAGAAGTTGTTGTATTCCACTGGGCCGCGGCCGTCTTCATTGTCGAAGATTAACGAAACCTCTCCCATGCCCGTGGCCGGCAGGCTATCGCTGCCGTTGAAAATGACATCCTCCATTAGGTGGCCACGTAGATGCTTGGCGCTTTGTTCGCCCATGGCCCAACGCATGGCATCGACGATGTTGGATTTGCCGCAGCCGTTGGGACCAACCACGGCGGTAATACCTGGGGTTAGCTCGATATCGGTTTTTTGCGCAAACGATTTAAAGCCAACAATTTCAAGATGTTTTAGACGCATAGCTACTTCATTTTAGGAGATTTTTATCAACGCCGATTCAGTGAAACGAAGATAAATTGCAATATTTCATAGTAAGGGAAGGGAGTCAAGAAGATTTACAATATAGGGTGGGGAAGCATATTACACACCACTATATATGGGAAAACGGCTAAATAAGACTACGTTTCCAATAGTTCGGTATTCCAATACGAAACGTCCACCGTATTGAGAAAAGGCATCCATTCTTTATAGCGTGACAAACTGAATGTCTCCTGCATGAAGGGTGTCCATTTAGGCTTAAGAGGCTTGCGAGCTAGAGCCATACCCGCTTGCGAGGGTGTCCGACCCCCCTTGCGGCGGTTACATTCATGACAGGAACAAACAACGTTCTCCCAAATTGAAGTTCCCCCCTGAGAACGCGGAATTACATGGTCAAGGTTGAGTTCCTGGCGTGGCAATCGGCGCCCGCAGTATTGGCAGGTACAGCGGTCTCGAGCATAGATGTTATAACGGCTGAAACGGACCTGACGCTTGGGTACACGATCATAGCCGACAAGCAATATGACCCGGGGAACTCTAATGACCCGGTTGACCAATCCGATAGTTTCGTCGCGCCCCGAGGTCGACAAGTCGCTCCAACTTTGGAAATCAAAAGTCTGATATTGTTCGTTTACCGCGTGCGCAATACCTTGATAAAGCAGCACGAACGCGCGTCTCACCGAGGTCACATGGATGGGCAAGTAGGACCGATTGAGGATCAGGACCTTGGTATTAAGAATTGAATAGGTCGGTACCGTTATCGGAAAAGCCATGAAAAGCTTTCTTGATAATTGAAATCGCCAAGATCGTCAATGATATTTCTCATAAAAATAGCGAGTGGGGGAGGGAAAGTCAAACCTCCCTAACCGCAGATCAATTCCGTGCTTGAAGTTGGGACGGTTTTACTCTATAAACAATCACGTCTGTGTTGAAGGTCTTTGTGGGATCACCGATGCCGCCGGGCGATCCGCTCCTCGCCACCCTCGCCACCCCTCAAAATATGTGCTTGCTCAATTAGCCTTTATGAAACAAGAAATTTTTATTAATTCTTCATCCCAAGAGAGCCGCATCGCCATCATGGAAGACGGCGTTCTCGCGGAATTCCTGCTCGAAAGAAAACAAGAAAGAGGCATTGCCGGTAACATCTACAAAGGCAAAGTTGCAAGAGTTTTACCGGGGATGCAGGCGGCGTTCATTGACATCGGCATGGAAAAAGCCGGATTTCTCCACGCCTCAGATTTCTTTGATATCCCGGATGATGTGCAAATTATCGCCTCCTCTGGCGACGAGGTTGAATATACGGAGCCCCCTAAACCGCCGCCGTCCTTTCGCTGGTTGCCCCTGGAAAAGCGGATTGCCCGTGGGGAGGAGATCCTGGTTCAAGTGGCCAAGGATCCCCTGGGAACCAAAGGGGCGCGCGTGACCTCTCATGTGTCCCTCCCGGGGCGCTATATGGTTTTCATGCCCAACACAAAACATATCGGAATTTCACGGCGCATCGAGAGCGAGGAGGAGCGTAAACGGCTCAAAGAAATCGCCAAATCCTTGGCCACCCGTGAAGGTGGGTTTATTTTGCGCACCGCTTGTGAGGGCCGCAGCAAGAGGGAGATACAGCGGGACCTGGCCTTTCTGACGAAACTTTGGAAGCGAATCCAGTCGAAGGCGGAGTCGGCGGCCGCGCCAGTGCTGATTCACCAGGATCTGGATTTGATCATGCGGGCCATACGTGACTTTTTTACCAACGACACCGAGCGCGTTGTCGTCGACTCGGCAAAGGATCACCGGCGCATCGTTGATTTTGTGCGTAACTTCATGCCGCGGCTAAAATCGAAAATCGCTCTCTACGGAGAAAGTAAGTCTTTGTTCGAACATCACGGCATCGAAGAGAAAATCGAAAAAGCGTTGGAACAGCGGGTTTGGCTCCGCTCGGGCGGTTATATCATCATCGAGAGAACCGAGGCTTTGACGGCAATCGACGTGAACACCGGCCGTTTCGTCGGCAAGCGCAATCAAGAGGAGACGATCTTGAAGACCAACCTGGAGGCGGTCCAGGAACTGGTTCACCAATTGCGCCTGAGAAACGTCGGCGGGATCATTATCATCGATCTCATCGATATGGAAAAAGAAGGCAATCGTAGAAAGGTTTACGACGCACTCAAAGAAGCCCTCAAAAAAGACAAAGCCCGGACGAATATATTAAAAATCTCCGAATTGGGTTTGGTGGAGATGACACGCCAGCGCTCGCGGGAAAGCCTGGAGAACCAGCTGCTGAGTCCCTGCCCGCATTGTCAGGGACGCGGTCGCATTAAATCCGCGGTCACAATCGCCTACGATCTTTTGCGGGCCATCAAGAAGCAACGATTGCAGTTGGAAAATGGAAAAAACATCGTCGTCCGCGTGCATCCCAACATCGCCAACTTTCTCTACGACGAGAAGAACAACAGCCTGGAAAACCTCGAACGGGAGATCAATCACAAAATTATTATTAAGGCGAGCCAAGAGCTACACCACCAACAGTTTGAAATCTCGACTTCCTGACGGTTAGCCTTTGGGCCAGGCGCGAATGAGCGACGGGCTGCGGACTTTATTTGGATCGTAGAATTCCTGGTGGGTAAAGTCGCTCACCTTCCTGCGCGGTTTAGCGTTTGGCCAAAAACGGGCGCGACCGATGGGCACGACCCAGAGGAGACGAATGGGTTCGGGCACTTTGAATAATGCTCTGAGCTCGGGTTCTATCTCCTCCCTCACCGATACCCAGACCGTGCCAAAATCCATAGTAGCGGCCACCAGCATCATTTGCTCTACGGCACTTGCCACGCTCGCCTGAAAGAGTTTTTCCCGATCGCCGGGCTGGCGCGTCGTGAGATATACCTGCATCGTTCTTGGATCGGCGCAAACCAGAACCAGCACCGCGGCATCGCCGACATAATATTTGCTTAACCCTTTGTAGTTTACCGGGTCTTCACGCTTGCGTTGTTGCCATTCTTTATAGAATATTTCCCGGGCCCGTTGCATTTTCCTGCGGTCGCGCGTCACAACGAATTCCCAGGGTTGGGTGTTGGCGCCCGAAGGAGCCCAACGAGCCGCTTCCAGTATCGTCTGAAGCTGCGTGTCGGTAAGTCTCCCGCTTTTGTAGACTCGCACGCTCCGTCTCTTCTTTATGATTTGTAGCAAACCCGCGGTATCCATTGGCTCCTCCCTCAGCGAAGGATATATCCGATTCTCGCATCGCAACCAAGACACTGCTCAATCTCCTTCTCTTAACCGAGGAAAAGGCCAATGAGTTGCAAAATGCCGCTGGTCGAGGATTTTCCAGTCATGAGCCCTAAACGCGATGGTGAAGCTCGCTGAGGCTGGAATTTGTGCCGACGTGAGTGGCGCAAGAGGGTATCGCTAGAACCTGGCATTTTAGCGGAAAATATTTCATGCTTTATAATTTTAGAGGTATGAGAAACAAGCAAGTCAACGTGCGTGACAGCCTGCGCTGGTCTTTCAAGGATGGTGTTTTCGCCGCCGCGATGGGGGGCATCACGGATCACTACTCCACCCCCCTGGCGCTTTTTTTGGGTGCCACTGTGCAGCAGATTGGCCTGGTCAGCGCCTTGCCCAATCTTTTGTCGTCATTGTCGCAATTTTTTGCCGTGCGCGTCATCTATTGGGTCGGAGGACGGGTCAAATTGCTTGTGCGATTGGTGTTGTCCCAGGCCTCGTTGATCCTCGGCATGGGAATCCTTTCCGCCCTGGATCTGTCCAACCGTGTCGAAATTTATATCGGACTTCTCACCCTCGCGGCCATGAGCGGCGGCCTGTCGGGACCCGCGTGGGGAAGTTTAATGAGCGATTATATTCCTTCAAGCAAACGGGGCCGATATTTCGGCTGGAGAAATAGCGTGCTCGGCGGCGCCACCATCGCGAGCGTGATGGTGGCGGGTATTTTACTATACGCTTTCCGTCAACTTTCCTACCCATGGGCCTTTTTGGCGCTGTTTTCCCTCGCTGCTTTGGCGCGTTTTATCTCCGCCTATTGTATTTACAGGATGGACGAACCTCCCCACAGGACGGATCCCGCCGGCGATTTCACTTTTTTTATGTTCATGGCGCGATTTCGCGAGAGCAATTATCTGAAATTTGTACTTTTCACGGCGGCTTTGAACTTCGCCACCTTCCTTGCTGCCCCTTTCTTTGCCGTTTTTATGCTGCGTGATCTAGAAATGAGCTATCTGACCTATATGATGCTCCAGGTATGTTCCTCTCTCTCGTCACTCATGGCCCTCCCTCTGTGGGGAAAACATGCCGACCTAGTAGGTAATGTCCGCGTTCTTCGCCTGAGTTCGTTTTGTGCCGCGCTGATTCCCGTCTTGTGGCTCGTTTCCCACGATCCGGTTTATTTGATGCTGGTGCAGGTTTGGGCAGGGTTTTCGTGGAGCGGGGTTACGCTCTCCTCCGCAAATTTTATTTATGACGCGGTGACTCCCCAGAAAAGGGTTCGCTGCATCGCTTATTTTAACGTCATCCACGGTGTCGCCGTTTTTTGCGGCTCCTCGCTCGGTGGATATCTCGCATCGCGGTTACCACTGTTTTTCGGCTATCAATTGCTTTCTCTGTTCGCGCTCTCCTTCGGCTGCCGGTTTTTGTTTTATCTGGTATTATCACGCTCATTTCGCGAAGTGCGACGGGCGCATGAAGTCTCGCTTCGGGAACTATTCTTTAGTGTCGTCGGGATTCGGCCGCTGCTGGGACCCGCTCAGGATTGACAGGGCGGGGCACACCGTTTTTGCTGCGCTTGACAAAAGCCCAGCAAGGGCTGAAGAATTACCACTAAACGAGACTGCTCGACGGACCGGTAATTAGAGGCATTAAAACAGAGGGAAACGAAAATGGACACCATGATGATTTCAGCCGACGATCATATCGATTTGGGCTATTTGCCCAAGGACTTGTGGACCGAGCGTCTGCCCAAGTCGCTTAGAGATCGCGCGCCGCATGTCGAGGACAGGGGAGAAAAAGGCGAGTACTGGGTATGTGATGGCGAAACCTGGGGCGACTATCGCGGGGAGCGGTGGTTCGCCCGCCCGCGGCGAAACCCGCTGGCTCTGGACAGGGGCGGGGTGGGCGAGGCGCATCGGCCAACGACACCGCAGAAGCGGCTCGCCGATATGGACCGCGACGGCGTTCAGGCATCGCTCATGTTTCCGCCTATTATTGCGATGCAAGTGGGTGAGCCAGAGCTAAGAAATAGCTGTGTGGAGGCCTACAACGATTGGGCTGTGGCATTCGGCCGGTCGGCGCCAGAGCGTTTTTTTCCCGTTGCCATGCTGTCGCCCGTCGACCCCCAAGCCGCCAAAGACGAGATCGTCCGCGTGGCGAAGTTAGGTTTCCGGGAAGCAAATTTTCTCGTCAACGATGTAACGATCGATATGTACCTAAAACCCTGGGATCTATTCTGGGACGCGGCGGAGGAAACGGGTATCGTCGTGTCTTATCACGTCGGCGGCAGCGTGCAGTCTGGAACCGTTCGGGCCACAATGGACGCCCTCAAGCCTGAGCAGCGTCAAATGACCTTCGATATGGGGCTGAGCAATGGCGCGACTTCATTTTTTAATCCGTTCGTCAATCTCTTCAACTTCGGAACTTTGGAGCGCCATCCCAAACTAAAGTTCTGCTTGGCCGAGTCCGGCACCGGTTGGATTCCGTTTGTTGTTCAAGAAATGGACTATCGGTACAAGCGACAATTCGAGCGGAAAAAGAGCGAAGACATCGCGCTAAAGGCTATGCCCAGCGAGATATTCAAGCGCCAGGTTTGGGCGACCTATCAAACAGACCTGGTAGGATTACACCTAATCCAGTTCTTCGGCGACGGTCACATCATGTGGGGCTCGGATTATCCCCATCCCGACAGCACCTGGCCGTTCTCCAAAGAGACCATCGAGAAGGACACGGCTCATCTTTCCCCCGAGATGAAGAAAAAAGTCATCCATGACAACGCCGCGGCCCTTTATAAACTCTAGTCTTGGAGGTTGGTAATGATCAATACACAGGGAGTGCTTCATTTCAGTCTGCCGTCGAGCGATCTCGAGCGCAGCGCGAAGTTTTACAATGAGCTGCTCGGCATGAAAATAATCGAGCAGACACCGCGCATGGTTTTTCTCCAGAGCGGCGAGAATTACTTTATTATGGCGAAGGGCAACGCTCCGGTGAAATATGACTCGCCCCAAAGCACACCGGTGCATCATGCCTTTAAAGTGAAGCCGGAAGATTTCGAGCCGGCTATCGAATTTCTCCGTAAAAATGGCGTTGATGTTTTTCACATCGAAGATAGAAACGAGGGAGTCTTCTGGGGCAAGCAGGCATACTTCCTGGACCCGGATGGGAACAAACTCGAGATCTATGCGGGTCCGGGCGCCAAGAAAGCTTAGAAACGGGCTCCCGCCTGCAACGGCAGCTAGCTTGCCATGAGGCAGAGATCCATGCCTGCTCGTCCTGTTTGAAGATATTCGATCAAGCCACGGCCGCTTGGAATGTGAGAAGCGCCGCTTCGGCGGCATGAGCGTGCAGATTCACTTTCTTGCCATCCTTGATGATCGTTGAGAGGTAGGAAGGCTCTTGCAACACGCGAATGTCCGCGGCCGGATTTTGCTTTAGCATGATAACGTCGGCGAGCTTACCGGCTTCAAGCACGCCCACATCGTTTTCTAACCCCACCGCAAAGGCATTCTCTTTGGTGCAGGCCATGATCGCCTGCAGGGGCGTATAGCCGCCGTAACGAACGAAAATCTCGGCTTCTTTGGCGTGCATTTTTCCGTACGGCATCCAGGAGTAATTGCCCGTATCCGTACCGCACATGACTTTGATCCCCATGGCGCGGGCCCGTTGCAGGACGTTCACCAGCCCTTCCATATTGCGCTTCATGCGATCTATATTAATTTGGATCTGGTCCTGGCCGACTTCACGACCAAATTCCAACACCCGCTCAACAAAGGTTGCGGTGGGCACGATTCGGACACCGGCTTTTGCGACGGCCTCCAGGTCGGCTTCGGTTGCCAGGTCGGTGTGCATGATCCAGTCGACGCCGGCTTCCGCAGCGGCGCGGGTTGAAGCCGAACCGCGGGAGTGAATCGCAACCCTGACATGGCGCCGGTGGGCCTCCCCGACCACGGCCGCCATCTCGTCTTTTGCAATGGTCTGGGCTTCGCCCGAACGGCTATCGGCCATCTTGATAAAATCGACGCCATGCTTGCACTGGCGCCGCACTTCGGTCACCATGTCCGCCGCTGTGTTGGCTAAGATACCGATCGAATGCTCCGGCGTGCCTTCCCAGGACGGTTCCTCATCCTCTATGGAGCCGTAAGTGACGATCATGCGGCTGGCGCAGTACAGGCGTGGACCCTCGATCAACCCGAGTTTGATGGCGTCGCGCACGGCCACGTCGGTAAACCAAGTCCCGCCCGGTACTGAGATACTCGTCACTCCGGACCGTAGCACCTGTTGAGCGTTCCAGGCGGCACGAAGGGTATTGAATTCAGGTCTGGTTGTCCCCCTGCCCCTGGCCTCGCCGGGCAATTTAGGGTTGCCATATGAAAGGTGGGTATGCGCATCGATCAACCCCGGCATGATCCATTGTCCAGCGGCGTCGATGACCTCCACATTGTCTCTGTCCTCCAACTTTATATCGGGGGGGAGGCGGCCGACGCTTTTGATGCGATTGCCTTGGATCACGATGGCCTCGTTTCGAATCGGCGCATTGCCGTTGCCGTCGATCAGTGTTCCATTCGTAATTACGATGTATCGCTCACTTTGGTTGCTCATGAAAACCTCTTGCTGTTTTTAAAATTCTTTCACCAGCGTCGGTCTTTGAGTCCCTATCACTTATCCGCTACAACGGTCCTATAAGCGGCCTCTATCACGCCTCCATTTGAGATCGCAAGGAGTGAAATGGGCTCATGGGAGCGCAGGTTCTACGGGGGCAACCAAACATCTGTGAACGAGTTCACCAACCTACAGCAGCGGCTCCCCGGGATTTTAAGGGCGCTCGCCGTCGGTATCCCCGCCGGTTATCTGTTCCACCGCCTCGGCACACCGATTCCATGGATGATCGGGCCGATGGTTGCGGTTGCCTCGATAAATTTAATGGGAGTGAGAATGCATTCACCTCCCTTTGCCCGGCAAATCGGGCAAGTGATCCTCGGCTCAGCCGTGTCGCTTTATTTTACGCCGGCGGTGGTGGCGACGTTGGGCATCCATTTCGGCGCCATCGTGACGGCGAGCGCTTCGGCCTTTTTGATCGGCGGGCTTGGCGCATTGATCTTGAGCCGAGTTTCCGGCGTCGACGGGAAATCGACTTTTTTCGCTTCGATCCCGGGCGGCGCCATGGCGATGGCTGTCCTGGCAGAGCGGTACGGCGCCCAAATTGCGCCGGTGGCCGTGGCCCATAGCCTACGCGTTTCTATCGTTGTCATCTTGATTCCGTTTGCGGTCACTTACGGCGGCATCCCGCTTGAGGGATCGGCCTACCGGCCGAATGTGCCACTCACTCCGTGGATACTCGCGCCGTGGATGGCCTTTGGCTTTGTTTTGGGCGAAATTTCAGAGCGGCTTCACCTGCAAAACGGTTACCTGCTGGCGCCGATTTTTTTTGGCGCGATGCTCACCGCGAGCGGCACCCAGCTTTCAGCCGTGCCCCACTGGATGGCGGACTTTGCCCAACTCTTATTCGGCCTGGTGCTGGGAGCACGCTATGAGCGCGCCTTTTTCGCTCGCTACAAACTGTTTATTCCCTTCGCGCTGCTAAACTCGTTTTTCATTCTTTTCGCCTCGGTAGGAGTCGCCGCAGCCCTTGCCTGGGCTTTTAGCTTGCCCATCGCGACCATGATCATAGCCACCGCGCCCGGCGGCATGGCCGAAATGACCATCACCGCGCAAGCGTTGCAGGTTGGCGTGCCGTTAGTCGTCGCGTTTCACCTGTTCCGGGTAGTCATCGTCAACATGGGCGCCCAGTATATCTACACCTGCGCCGCGTGGCTGGCAGGCCGCAGGTTGGGGAGAAAACAAGTGTCTAAATTACGAGCCGACGACGGTATCGACGATTGAGACCATAGGAGAATAGTCCCCTTTCTTGGCTGCAGTCACACGTGAGTAGAGCGGGCTACGGCTCCCGATGGGGGTAAGCGGCATTTAGATCAAGTTCCGCCTCAGGCGGATCAGCCTTTGGCTGAGGCTGTAGGAGGGATCGAAGGTAAGCTCTTTTAATCCGATATCTCTATGGTTGTCTTCACATGGGTAGATGTATCATCTATGGCTGTGTGACAAGGCCGGAGGCGTGCTTAGTAAGGAGTTCGTTGGTTAGTAGACATTCGAGATCAAGGGGTGAGCCGTGGAAAGCCTGGGCACCCGACGCAAAAGCAAGAGTTCAGCCGAGACCGCAATAACCTGGCTCCGGAGCGGATGGAGCGGTGGCCGATATAGCATAGACCCATTGCCGCGCTTGGAAGGGCTCGTCCCTCGGTCTCCAGGCGCCGATGTCCCGACACTTATGAGCTCCTTAACAATTGACGGGAACACCAAGATTGAGTATCTCTACGAGCTTGCGATGGCGTTCCGGTATTTTCTGTGATGCTAGCGAATTGTTCCACAGGCGACAGCCAATTCAAATTTGGAGGACCAACATGAAGCGTGATCTGATTGGCTATGGAAAGACCCCGCCCCGAGTTGAATGGCCCGGCGGCTGTCAAATTGCCGTCTCCCTGGTCGTGAACTACGAGGAGGGTTCCGAGCTCACGCCGATATACGGAGATAAACAGCACGAGACCAACGGAGAAATACCGTCGCGCAAGCCGCCTGAGGCGCGCAGTCTGCAGACGGAAACCCAGTGGGAATATGGAGGGCGAGCTGGCGTCTGGCGACTGCTGCGCCTGTTCGAGCAATACGAAGTCAAAGCGACGTTTTTCGCCTGTGCCATGGCACTGGAACAAAACCCGCCCCTGGGACCAGAGATTAGCGCGCGCGGCCATGATGTTTGCGGACACGGGTTGCGTTGGGTGGAACAATGGCACCTTGACCGCGTGAGCGAAAAGGAAAGCATTCACAGAGCCGCGGCATTGATCGAAAAAATGACGGGTCGCAGGCCGCTGGGCTGGTTTACGAAATCCGGGCCCAGCCTCAACACACGAGAAATCCTGGCGGAGGAAGGTTTTCTATATGATTGCGACGGCATCAACGATGATCTGCCCTATTATGCCGACGTGAAAGGGAAGCCCTGGCTGGTGGTCCCCTATGCGTTTGACAGTAATGACGGCAAATACTGGCGCGGCGCCTGGAGCAACGGCGATCAATTCTTCAGCTATTTAAAGGATAGCTTCGACATGCTCTACAAGGAAGGCGCAACCCGCCCCAAGATGTTCTCAATCGGATTGCACTCCCGCGTATCGGGGCGTCCGGGGCGCGCGATGGCGGTGGCGCGATTCATCGAGTATGCGAAAGGCTTTCCGAAGGTTTGGTTTGCGGGCCGGGATGAAATCGCGCGCTGGTGGCTGGAGCGCTGCCCGCCAACTTACTAAGGAGTTCGTTGGTTAGTAGATATTCGACGACCAAGGCGCCGATGTCCAGATACTTATGAACTCTTGATATTAGGGCGATCAATCCGCTCCCGGCCGGCTATTCCAACCATCGAGGCTGAACTCGCAAAGCTCACAGGCGAATCAAAGAAGGAGAATGAAAGATGCGAATCATGTTCCTCAGCCATCTGCCGGAGAACCCAGAGGCCAAGGAGAGATATGCCAAGATCCAAGCCCAACTCGACGGCTACGCGTCCGCGGGCACTCAAGTCGAGTTATGTTTTCCCGATGACTACCCTGGAGCCAAGCTTTCCAGGGATCTAGACGCGCGAAACGAAGTACCGGGAATTTACCACGCGCTGCAAACGCCGGCCATCATACGGAAGATCGTTTGGGCCGAGAACAACGGTTACGCCGCGGTGGTTCAGAGCAATACATTTGACCCGGGCGTGGAAGCGGCTCGTCAGACAGTGCGCATTCCCGTCATTGGCGTATTGCGCGCCGCGCTTCACACGGCTTCGGTTCTCTCCAACTCAATCGCGATCATCGCGCCCCTTGAAGCGCACATCGCCTACGCGTGGCGCATTGTTCACTCCTATGGCATGCAGAGCTTCGTTAAAGACATTGCTGCAATCGGTCTCTACGACGAAACCGTGGCGGAGCGCGTAGACGAGATATTTGCCCGGGCCGTTGAGATCATGCGCGCCACGATCAAAAGAAGCGGCGCCGGGTGCATCATACCGCTCGGCGGCGCAGTCGTTCCAACCCTTGTCTCTCCCAAGGACCTGGAACGAGAAGTAGGAGTCCCCGTCCTGAACACGAAAGCCATCGGCATTCGATTTGCCGAGATGTGCGTCCAGCTAGGCATGACCCAAAGCGGTTTGAATTATCCCCTGGCGCGACTCCGGTACGAAGATTTCACAGCCTTCGCGAGATGAGAAAACAGGGCGGAAGACGAAGAAAGGGGTTGAACGATTTGAACTCGTTCTTTAGTAGGTCTTATTGCCCAATCATCATGAGTCTTTTTCCACGGGGGAAGAGAGAGCGAATCCGAAAGACGGTTTGAACGGAGCGGAGCGCTTGAACGGCTTGAACGTTTTGAACCAACATTTTGCTCTGCAGAGCTACCCCAGGGAAGGACGGCGCCGGCGCCACGGCGTCGCCTGCTCATAGACATGTGCGATGCGGAGAATGGTCGCTTCATCGAAGGGTTTGCCGACGATTTGCATGGCGAGCGGCAGGCCCATGCGCTCAAATCCGGTGCAGATGGAAATCGCCGGGTTGCCGGTCACGTTGAAGACCGCGGTCAGGTTGGGTCGCTGAAAAAAGTGGGTTGGTTCGTCCGCGCTAATATTCGGCGCCGGTCCGTAGGTGCAAAGCGTTACCATGGCATCATAGCCCGCAAAGAGCGCCTGCGTCTCAGCGACCAGCTTGCGGCGCTGACGCTGGGCCTGGATGTAGTCGACCGCCCGGATGAGCCCGCCCGGGATGGCGCGAAGGCGCAGATTGGCCCCGTAGTCTTCAAGTCTTTCGATCAGATCCTTTTCGTGGACGGCAAAGAATTCCGCCTCGGCAATGACCGCCTTGCAGTCGTCGTAATCTTCCAGCTCTCGAAGTTTCACTTCCTCGAGCACTGCGTCGAGCTTCGCCAGTTCCTGTAACGCCGCTTCGAATGCGCGTCGCGTTTCGTCTTCGGGAGACAGCCGCGATTCATAGAAATGGCGGATAACGCCGATCCGCACGCCGCGAATGCCCTCGTCTAACCCGGCGCCGTAATCGGGTACCGGAACATCGACACTGCTGGGATCATCCGGGTCATGGCCGGCCATCGCCTGGAGCATGATCGCGCAGTCTTGAGCAGTCCAAGCCATCGGCCCACAGTGATCAAGGGAGAACGAATAGGGGATCACGCCTCTTCGGCTGACCCTTCCATAGGTCGGCATCAGCCCGGCGATGCCGCAGAAAGAAGCGGGGTTGCGAATCGATCCGCCGGTGTCAGTCCCCAGCGCTCCCATCACCAGCCCGGCTGCCACCGCGCTGGCCGAGCCAGTGCTCGAACCGCCGGTGAATCCATGTTCCAGGTTCCACGGGTTCCGCACTGGCGGCCACGCCTGGTCCGGAGACGGACTGCCATGAGCGAACTCCAGGCAGCCAAGCTTTCCCAACACGACGCTGCCCGCCTCCTTAAGGCGGCTAACGACCGTCGCGTCCTCTGAGGGAATATGATCGATGAGGACCTTCGAATGCGCCGTCGTTCGTATGCCCGCAGTTTCGATCAGGTCTTTCAGACCAATCGGTATGCCGTGCATCGGGCCGCGGTACTGGCCTGATGAAATTTCTTTCTCCGCGGCCCTGGCCTGGCGCAGCGCTTCTTCGCGAGTAACCAAGACGAAACTATGAAGCCGCGAGTCGATTTCTTCGATGCGGCCAAGGAAAGCGTTGGTTAATTCCACCGGCGACAATTGCTTCGATTTCAAGCGCGGTCCGGCTTCAGCGATGGACAGGTAACAGAGTTCGTCGATCACGGATTGTGTCCCCGCATCAGAAAGACGCCGGCCGGTTCGTCGTTGCGTTTGAGATTCTCTCGCAGCCGGCGCGCCGCCGCTTCAAGTCTTGCGACCATGGCGCGACACCTCTCCAACTGCTCGGGCGAGACCGTGAGACCCGATCGACCCAGCAGCAGGGTGATCTCCTCCTCGGAGGGTTGATGGTTCTGATCGGGCATGATTCGCCTCCTTAGGGAATTTGTCACCGTTCTACAAAGTTGTTAGCAAGTTGGTGGGCTCGCAGCCGTCATGCTCGCGAAAGCGGGCATCCAGAAGCCTTTGAAATTCTTGGATCCAGTAATCTTCTCCTCCAGTCAAAAACCCAAACCTGTGGTGAGCCCCGTCGAACCATCCAAAATCATTTAACGACCTTATCCGCGCGAGCCAGAACCTGTGGCGGGATCGTCAGACCGATTTGCGTCGCCGCTTTCAAATTGGCAAATAACTCAAACTTCGTCGGACGCTCGACGGGTAGATCAGCGGGCTTTGTGCCCCTCAAGATCTTATCTACGTAAATCGCGGCGCGCCGATAAGAATCGCGTCGATCCCCCCCGTAAGACATAAGGCCGCCATCTTCTACGAATTCCTTGTGCGGATAGATGGCCGGCAACTTGTAATTAGCCGCAAGAACGACAATGCTCTTCCGTTGTGCGAAAATGACGGGTCCAGCAGTAGTAGTGATCGCGTTGACGCGCTCGCGAACGGCTGTTTGAAATGCCTTCACTAACTTCTCGGAATCACTAGCCGATCCGACCTCTACCAGTTTTAGCCCTAGAGCAGATGCCGACTCCTGCATCACTTTCAGCTGGAGTTCGCCTCCTCGAGCACCAATGCCGGCTCCGCTGATGACTCCGAATCTTGTGGATTTAGGGAGCACCTCCTTTAGGATCTCGAGTCTTTTACCAGCCAGGTCGTCGGAGAAACCCGTAAGCCCGGTGATGTTTCCTCCCGGCCGCGCCAGGCTAACGATGAGGCCCTGCGCAACCGGATCGATGCTAGACACCATCACGATAGGGATGGCACTGGTTACTTTCTTGGCCGCCAAAGCCGAAGTTGTAGCGGTAACTACGATCACGTCAACCTTCAAACCGACGAGTTCCGCTGCCAGCTCAGCGAAGCGCGTTGGTCCTTTCCCCTCTGCATAACGGTATTCAACCGTGAGATTTTTCCCTTCGATCCAATTGAGTTGTGTCATTTGTTTTCGGAAGGCGTCCAAAACCTCCGCACTCCCGGCAGCCGTGCTACCGTCTAGATAGCCGATCCGCGCCTTCCCCTGCTGCTGCGCCTCTGTTTTCGCGCCCAACACCGTGAGCACGACGACAATTGCAAAGATCCCCATCCATTTTGGATGTTGGATTGCGGTTCGAAATCTATCGATCATGTCTGAGTCTCCCCAATCAAAATCGTATTATCGAACGAAACTCGGATCGACAAAAGTTTTCGGGTCGGCTGCGGCGGCCTTGGCATTTTTCGGCGCCATGTCGTCGAGCAAGGTCTTGATGCCGGAATGAAGGGCTCGTTCATAATCGTAAACTGGGCGATCTCTTTGGAAATGGCCGCTAGCCGCTCCGGGTTTCCCCCTGCGGGAACGATTTGCCCGTCCTTCTCAAGATCGATGCCGAGCCGCCTGAGCGCGAGACGAGGCCCCATTTCCGAGATAGTGATAAGAATTTGCTTTTTAGGCTTCGCCGCTGAGAACGTAAAATTGTCCGCGCCGAGCATCAGCCGACCCGCTTTCGAGAAACCGGAGGAGCTACAGAAAGGAGCCGGTAGACCCCATTCCCGAATTGGCCCGCACAGTATCCGATAAGGGAGCATTATGTCAACGCGCGGGCGGTTTCCAGATAGAGCTCGCTTGACTTCTCGCCAGCCAGCCTGCTAGGAATTTTGCGATGGGTGCATTTCACATCAACTGTACGATTTTGAATCCGAAAACGCCTTCCAAGCGAGTCGCGCTTAGGCGGCTCTTGGTGGATACCGGATCGGAGTTTACCTGGGTTCCAGCCGATAAGCTTTCGGAGGCCGAAATCACGGTTCGCAAGAAGGACGTGGCCTTCCAGCTCGCAAATGGCCAGATCGTCACACGCGACGTGGGATACGCGATTATTCAAGTGGATGGATTTGAGACCGTGGATGAGGTTGTGTTTGCTCAGCCAGGTGATTTGCGACTACTCGGCTCACGAACACTCGAAGGCTTCGGCGCCAGCGTAGATGCCAGAAGAAAGAGACTTGTAGCCGCAGGGCCGCAACCGGCTGCCGGAACCTTACGACTCGGCTCTGCAACTTTGCAATCCTGTCACCATGGACCTGCCAGAAGAAAGGCGAGGGGAAAGGGGTCGGGAGTCTTTTCACTTCCGCTTCGGGCGACCGCGGGAATGCATTGTCGCTTCAAGCCCAAGTTGTTTCGCAATGTTGATCATCCAATCTTCGCTACCGAAAGGGCGGCCTCGCCGCGCACTCAAGCGTAGATCGTCCAACTCCGATGCCCGATCCGGCTCGTTGACCCAGTCAATCCAATTTTGCGGTCGCTCCATCGGCCACGGACTCAAAAAGTCAGCAAGCTTTGCGTCCCGTCGGGCAATCCGATAAATGCTAGACCATCGCCACTCTTCGGCCCGCTCGACTAATTTCCCCCGTAGAGCATTGCGTTCGACATATCTTGCCACTGTGAGAAAATGCTCGTCGGTCTGCACCGGAAACGATTTAAATCGCCCCTGATACACCGGACCAGTCCCAGATGAATGCCGGTGCGCATGCCAGCGCTGGGTATGCGTGACTGTGATCCATCGCATGACTTCGGATAGCTCTCCGTCTGTGCGCGGCCACAACAAAATATGCCAATGGTTCGGCATCAAACAATATGCTGCGATTCGTATTCTCGTGCGGTCATGGGCTTCAGCAAGGATTTTTTCAAACGAAGTGTAATCGGCAGGCTTCTCGAACAACTCTAACCGACCCACGCGTCGGTTCAGAACATGATAGGCTATCCCACCGGTTGAAAGACGAGGTCAACGCGGCATTTAGCCATCGCATCTATCGCACTCCAGGCCTTCTCGTCAAGAAAAGACTCCCGACCCCGTTTCCGTTCCCAGTCCTGATTTTTATGGCTGATAGCGCGACGGATCAGAGCCAGCGCAACAAGATGATGCTTGGCTTCATCGTGCGCCGCTGCGCGCGAGATATCGGCCATCCGCCCACGCCTGAAGAATTCGCGGAATGGGCCAACAACCAGGAGGACAACGGCCGCCGCTACAGCCTATTCGGCCACCCGATCTCAGCCTCGGCCGCCAGAATCATCCTCCGCCATCCCGGACGGATGGTCACCGCGCGCCTCGAGGCTATCGTCAGAGGCCTGCGCTGAACTCCCGCATGCCTCACTGCTCGGCGTGCTTGACCCATTTGGTGATCGCCCCGATGACCTTTTGCTCCCCGCCGAAGAATCCGTGGGGGGAGAGAGAATCGCAGGGGCCCGTCAACGGGTCGCTGCCGCCGTTGAAGATCAGCACCTGGACTCTCGGAGAAGAGGTAAAGCGGTGCTTGAGAGTCCTGGAGTCCTCTGGCTTCGTTGCCGGACATGCGTCGTCCTGGTGGGTCACAATGAGAGCCGGGACATTTATGTCCTCCAGTTCGACGGTCGCCAGGGTTCCCGCCCCGCTCGGTCCGGTGAGCGAGGAGGTGAGCACGATGCCGTCCGGCGGCGCAGTGGTATAGCGCGCAGCCACCGCGGCGCCGATCGTCCCGCGGCTGGTTCCCACCGCCCATAAGGGCAGACCTGGAAATTTTCCTCGGAGATCGCTCATCACCGCTTCCAAATCCATCACATATTTATCTCCGTGCAGTTGGGTGGGCTGGCGGTGTCCTGTTAAGCCTTCAGCGAGATCGAGAAAGTCCGAGGCGGCATCGACCAGAGCCACAACGTACCGTTCAGCCGCAAAGTGATAGCGGGTGCGCGCAACAAAATTGATCGAGCCGGTATTCTGCTGCCCCGGCGCCAAAGTTAACTTCCCGGTGCCGCCGATAAACAACATCAATACGGCTACAGGATCGAGCGGCTCGAAGTCGTGTCCAATGCTCGGATCGATCAGCAGGTATCTCACAAAGGCGTCGACGGCGGGGACGTCAAACCTCTTACGGTGGCCGCTGATCTCCACCACTTCCACGTGGTTGGCATGAACGCTTCTCACAAACACCGGCCCTCCGCCGACGAGAACGGCAGTCAGGATCGTAATCACTAGCGAGGTCTTCATTTTCTGCCTCCTCTGTTATGGCGCCGACTTTAACCGGCGCTAAACGCTGCTACGCACAACCGATACTGTTGGCCCGGTGACTAAAAAAGCCCGTTGGAGTCAATCCTCCATGACTCGACAAACGGCATCTATATCCGCCATTGGCGAGAACCCTGTCAAGAGCCAATTTTGCCCGCAGCGCGACCGCGTGTTGCAATTTCGCGGGGGCTTTGGCACAAGGAAAAGCAGGTGCGGGGTGTCGAATGCGCCGCTGGTATCTTTTAGTATCGCTTTTGTGCCTGCTCGCCTCGTCTCTTCTATTGAACGCCGCGCAGACAATCTGCGCGGCCACGCGTCCCGACTCGGAGGGACCTTTCTACAAGGCCGACCCGCCGGAGAATGATAGGAAATTCCTTTTCACGCCCCGCCACGGAGAGCATAAGAATTACCCTCCGAGACCAGGTGGTACCCCACCTTCGAGGAGCCTAAGCAGCTACTGGAAAGGGTGGGCCGGCCCCCGATCGCCATTTTAGGGGCGGACAGTATCCGATAAGGATGTGTTATGTCAACTTCGGAGCGGTCACGCGGGAGTCGGGAATTCAGTGACTGCTTGAGTGAGTGATAGGAAGCGCTTGCGTTTGTCCCGCAGCGTAATGCTGATAGCGCAACATGGTGCCAAGAAAAAAGAGGCCCCAAGACTGTGAGGCCTCTTTTTCTTCGGAAAAATGTGCGGATTAGATTCTGGTCTTCAGTATTCCTCTGAGGGGGGCGACGCCGGGGAGCTCCCACTCGTCCCACATCTCATCGACCATCTTTTGAATATGCGCGTAGTGTTCCTCTTGCAGATGATCGAAGCGCCCTTGCTTTGAGAGGAATTCTTTCACCGGAATTCGTCCCTTGGCTTTTTTGCGCGCGTCCCAGGTGTAAATGATTTGGCCGTCGACGATCTCGTAGAGCGGATAGAGGCCGGATTTGATTCCCAATTCGCCGAGCTCGTTGGAGAAGCGCGGGTGATAATCCCAACCTTTGGGACATGGATCGTAGGTGTGGATGAAGGTCGGGCCGCCGATGGCGAGCGCCTTTTGGACCTTGTTCAAATAGTCTGTGGGCGGAAAGGTGGCGCAGGCGGTGGCGACGTAGCGGCAGGTCGGATGGCCCACCGCCAGCATGCCGGCCACGTTTTTCTTCCAGCGCCGCTGCATGATGGAATGCTTCGTCCCAGGAGGCGTGAAGGTGGTCTGCGCGCCGTAGGTGGTCAACCCGGTCGCTTGGATATCGGTATTGGCGGCCGACTCGTTATCGTACATGATGATCAGCAAGTCGTAATCGCTCTGCAGAGCGGAGGAGATGCCGCCGATGCCCATATCGCCGGCGCCGAGATCGCCGGAGAAATTGATGACGTTGATCTTCTCGTCTTTAATCTTCCCCTTGCGTTTGAGCGCCCGCAGGCCCGCTGCCATACCCACGGCGGAGGAGCCGCCCGCACCGAGCTGCGTATGCATCCATGGGACGATCCAGGGCGTGGTCAAGTACGAAGTGTTGGCCACGTACATGCAGCCCGTGGCGCCGGTGACCACCGTGCGCGGCCCCGCGACCTTGACGAAGCCGCGCATGGTTGTGGCGGATTCGCAGCCTTGGCAGGTCCGGTGACCCGAAGTATAAAGCTCTTCCAGCGGAATTTTGTGAACGCCTTTGATTTTTTCATAATCGATTTGTGGTGCAGTTGACATAATCCTTACCTCCTACGCTATTCTCTTAGGCCTATCCAGGTGACGAAGTCGTCCATGGAATCCTTCTTCACCGCCTGTTGAGTTATATCATACATCTTTTGCGCGTCCGCAATCGAGAGGTCGCGCCCGCCCAGGCCGCCCATGAAGTTAACGATCGCCGGCCGATTTTTAGCCGGATAGAGGCAGGAGCGCACTTCGTGCATCAGGATGCCGCCGTTGTCCGGCGAGCCGTGGGCGAAGTCGCGATCGATGACGCCGACAGCCTTGAAGCGGCTCAAGCGCTCCCGCAGCTCCACGGTGGGGAAAGGGCGGAACCAGCGCAAGTTCACATAACCTACTTTCTGTCCCTTCTCGCGTAGCCGGCGCGCCGCCGTGCGCGCCGGAGCCGCCACCGTGCCGATGCCGATCAGCACGACTTCCGCGTCCTCGGTCATGAACTCCTCGAAATAGTAGGGAGCGGAGTAGCGCTCGCCGAAGACTTCGTTAAATTCTTTATAGGCCTCCTTGATCACGCCGCGCGCCCGTTTGGCGGCCTCCCAGTTCTGTCGTCTCAGCTCCATGACCCAGTCCTCGTTGACCTGCGGCGCGATGGAGATCGGGTTATCGGGATGAAGCCGCCGCTCGGCGAGATCATACTGCGGGAGAAATCTTTTGGCCGCCTCCGGCGACGGTATCTTCACCATATGTTGGGAGTGGGTGAGAAAGGCACCATCCATCGCCAGCCCCATCGGCATCCTGACTCTCTTGTCCTCGGCGATGCGATAGCCTAGCAGCACATGTTCCAGGGCCTCCTGTGGCGTTGTCACCCAGCAGAGGAGCCAGCCCATGTCCCGTATTGACATGGCGTCGTTGTGCTCGACGCCGAAGGCGCCCGGATCGTCCAGCGCCCGGTTGCCCACGACGAAAAGAGGCGGCATGCGATCGGTGGCGGTAACGACCAGCGCTTCCATGCCGTACATCCAACCCGTGCCGCTCGACCCGCCGAAGGCGCGGGCGTTTACCGAGCTGGCGTGCTTGACGATCTCGAACTGCGAGTGCTCGCTGTCGGCGATGATGTACTCGGCATCGAATTGACCGTCGGCGATCAGCTTCGAGAGCGCGTCCATCACCTCGGTATAGGGACGGATCGGATAGGCGGCGATCACGTCCACGTCAGCCAGCCTCACGCCGTGGGCGACGGCCTGGCAGCCGTTTAAAAGGTCTTCCCGCTCGTAGACCCCTGGTTGATCCGATTTTGTTTGTGCGACTGCAACGCTCATACTTCGACCTCCTCAGTTTTTCTAACGGGCACGATCTTTCCCTCGGGCATCACTACTCCCTGAGTGACGGTGATGCCCTTGCCGGTTACAACGGGGTAGGAAACTCGCTCTTTCCCTTTTTTCCCCTCGACCCACTGAATGTATTCTTTGGAATCCTTCTTCCAATGCTCCCAAGGACTCGAATCGTCCTCGAATTGCAACTCGTCCACCATGACTATGCACTCCTTTACCGGGCAAACTTCGGCGCATTTGCCGCAGCCGACGCAGTACTGGTATTCAATGTCGTAGAAGCCATCGCTGGTTGGGTCGAAGCATTGATCGGGGCACTCCACCCAGCAAAGCGTGCACTTGGTGCAAAGATCGAAGCGCACGGCCGGCCGCTGCGTCTTGGTGGTGCCGCGCTTGAACATGGCGTTTCTCGATTGTCCCCTGGGGCCGATCTCGAAGCCGCGCTTGACGGCAGGAACCGCCGCACCTTCTTGCATCTCGAACCACTTGGGGAGCACCGGAATCTCGTGCGGCCATACGATGCCATCCTCCGGAGCCACCATCCGGACTCGCGGCGGCTTGGCCTCCTGGCGCAGCGACTCGTAGGCCGCGCGCGCCGCCTCGGCGCGATGCTTCTGCTTGGTTTTGTCCATCAGGTAGGCCTCCACCGCCTCGATGCTGATCACCGCAGGATCGATGGCGGCGATGCCGCCCAAGATCCGCTCGTGGGTCAAGTCATCCTTGTTGACCCAGAGACCCGCGAGACTGGCGTCCCCATCAAGGATCGCCAGCCGGTAATTGTATGGCTTCTTGCCGATGAACTTGAGCAGCTCCTCCGGTTTCTTCTTGGAGACCACGAGCAGACAGCCATCCTTGGTCACCCTCTCGTTGATCGGCCGTACGCCGTGCCATCCCCAAGGCTCCACGCCTTTGCACATGGTGTCGTCCAGGACGACGGAGATGTTGGCCTCGTCGATCTCGAGCTTGGCGCCGCACTCCGCTTCCAATTCCTCCTCGGCAAGATCGGGGGAAACAAAGGCAAAATACTTGCATGGAATGCCGTTTCTTTCCGGCGAATCGCTGTAGCGACCGTTGGAAAATGCCGTCTGGCCCATGCGGCTCGCAATCATGACGATATCGCTGCCGATCTTTTTCCCTAGATTCTTCTGAAAGATGCCTCGATAATTGACCTCTACGCGTTTGATCATAGTTTCCCTCCGTTATGTTCCAGATTTACTCTCGGACAGATCGCCGGATGTCTCAATCCGGCTGCCCGCATACCCCACGTCCAAATTTTCACTTCCGGTCAAAAGAACGTTTTGCTCCACCTGCTCGATATGATGCCGCATGGCTTCCTGCGCCCCCGCCTGATCGTGCCGCTCAATGGCGGCGACGATGGCACGATGGGAATCTATGGATGCTTGACGGCGCCCTGCGGTCTGCAGCGACTCCTCACGGCTATGACTCAGGACCTCCAGCAGTCCGGAGACGAGTTTTTCGATGGCGTGGTTCTGTGTCGCCTGGCCGATGGCGAAGTGAAGTTCCGAGTCCGCCTCCACGCCGGTGGCGCCGCTTTGAACCTGATCTCTCTGTTTTTCCAGTAGCCGCTTCATGTTGCCGATGTCCGTCACAGTTGCCCGTTCCGCGGCCAATGAAGCGATTTGCGGCTCGATGAGCTTGCGCAGTTCAAATATATTCGCCAGAGCATCTTTTCCTTCCACCAGCAGCTTTGCCAGAGGCGCCACTAATGATTCGATGGGGAGGTCGGCGACGAAATTTCCCATGCCCGTTCGACTTTTAATCAGACCTTCGGTCTCCAGCGCTCGGATGGCCTCGCGAACGGATGTTCGGCTGACCTGGAAAGTCTCCGCCAGCTCTCTCTCGGAAGGCAACTGGTCGCCGGCCTTGAATCTTCCTTCGCGAATAAGCTCATGAATCTGGGCCACTACTTCTTCGTGTATGCGGGTTTTCTTAATAGCCTTGAGCATATGGTCCGGTGGTCCAGCGGTCAGACCAGTTATAAGCCTACACCTTAGCCTGTGTCAAGCCTTCACCGGATTAAAATTTTTAAATTCGGGTTGCAAATAGGCTCGCGAACGCCCAAAGGGGGCCAAAAGCGGTTTATGATCGAACCAGAACCATCACGGTTGCAACTTCGTGATGCCGACAACGCCCATCAATTTGTTGCTAGCTCTGAGGGTATTTACTTTGGTTAATCGATGCAGGCCGTTACGATCTATCCGCGTACAATCTCCCGCCCCGTTAACGTCGCGAAATTAGTTTGACACTTACCGCGTGAATCGGTAGTTTTGCGCTGAACTGCGTGGCGGCTACGATAGAATTCACGAAGGCGCTATTTTTCGGACTTATCACGGTAGCGATGCATCGTAGAGAGACCCCCCAAGAATGATTTCCATTCGCAAACTCTCCAAAGAATTCACCGTTAGCGATGGCAAGGTGGCAGCTCTGAAAAGTCTGGATCTCGATGTCGTCGAGGGCGATTTCTTCGTTATCGTAGGAGCGAGCGGCTCGGGAAAAACCACGCTCTTGCGCTGCGTGGCAGGACTTGAGACCCCGGATGGGGGCCAAATCCGAATTGCAGACCGATCGGTCTTCTCGGATCATCCTCCCACGTGGGTCCCTCCTCAGGAACGTAACTTTGGAATGGTCTTTCAATCCTACGCGGTGTGGCCCCACCTGACAGTCTTCGAGAATGTCGCGTTGCCCCTTCGGGAGGGAGCCCACAAAATTCCTCGCGGCGAGGTGAATGGACGCGTGCGCCAGGCGCTAACAATGGTCCAGCTTGATGAACAAGCGGAGCGGTCGGCGACGCTTTTGAGCGGTGGGCAACAACAACGGGTTGCTCTAGCCCGGGCCATCGCGGTCAATCCCCGCGTTTTGCTTATGGACGAACCTCTCAGCAATCTGGACGCGCGTTTGAGAGAGGAGGTACGCGGCAAGATACGCGATCTCGCCAAACAGCTGGGCGCCACCGTCCTCTATGTTACCCACGACCAGATCGAAGCCATGGCCATGGCTGACAAAATTGCCCTGATGAGCTTTGGCGAGTTGCTCCAATACGGCGATCCCATGGATCTTTACCGCGAACCCAACTGCGCAGAGGTCGCGGACTTTTTTGGTTCTGTGAACTGGCTTTCGGGAAAGCTTGTCGATGCCGATCTTATTGATACTAAAATTGGCCGTTTGGCGGTCTCTGCCAAGGGAGCTACCGGGCCCGAGGTGCTCGTAGGTTTTAGACCTGAATCCCTGCAGATTCTCGATGATTCCAACGCAGCCGGACAAAACAGTTTTAAAGCGGTGCTACGCGCCAGCACCTTTCTCGGCGACCAGTTCGTCTACGACGCAGTTGTAAAAGAACAGCTCCTGGTAGGCAAGAGTCGCATGGTCCCGACGAGTGGCGACCGTGGCATTCAATTGTATGTTGCCCCTTCGGATATCATGGTTTTCCCTGGCGATGAAATAAAAGATCGCGTTTCTTAAAGAGGTGCATCATGGAAGCTGTCCTCAAACTGCCGCGTCTAATCGGATTTCACCTTCGAACCTCGCCCATTTTGCTGGCGCTGGCGGCGCTTCCCATGTTCGTCATTCTCGTGTTGGTTGTCGCGTTGGTTTGGATCAGTTTTCAAACTGGCATCATCGGCACACCCAGCGCGACCTACACGCTCAATAACTACGGCGAAATCTTGGGTGAGCCCTTCGTGCTAAAAGCGTTTTGGAATACCGTCATCTTCACTTTGGCGACAACGTTTACGGCCCTCGTTCTTGGGCTCCCTATCGCGTGGTTGACCGAGCGAACGACCATGCCAGGGAAGGGGCTGGTCTATACGATAATGACTCTTGGGCTGCTCATCCCGGGTATTTATACGGCCATGGGTTGGACGTTCATTGCCCATGCGCGCATCGGTTTTCTCAACCTATGGCTGATCGATCTACTGGGTTTGAGCGAAGGGCCGATCAATATTGCCACCCCCATAGGGATGGGCTTCGTTCAAGGACTCAACCTGACGGCGTTGGCGTTTATTTTGACCGCGCAAATGTTTCGGGCCATGAACCCCTCCCTCGAAGAGGCGGCAAAAATCCACGGCATGAGCTTCGTTGGAACCGTACGCCGGATAACGCTGCCTCTGGCCTTTCCGGCGATTTTGGCGGCGTTTATTTATATGTTTACGATCGGCATTGCAACCTTCGATGTTCCCGCAATTATCGGTCTTGGCAATCGTGTTTACATGCTAAGCACATATGTTTATTTGAAAGCCAATCCGCCGGATAGCGGCCTGCCCCAGCATGGCATCACCGCGGCTTTGGGCGCCCTGATGATCCTCGTGGCAGTGTTGCTTACCTGGTGGTACAGCCAGGTGCTGCGGCAGGGTCACCGCTATGAGGTCATCACGGGCAAGGGTTACCGCCCCACACTCCTGCAGCTCGGCAACTGGTCGGTCTTAGCATGGGGCTTCATCGCGCTTTATTTCCTAGCTTCCAAGTTGATTCCGCTACTCTTGATCGCCTACGCGGCGTTTGTTCCCTATCTCGCGCCGCCGTCGTTCGAGATGCTCGGCAAGCTGACACTGGCGGGTTTCTATAAGCTTAACTGGGACCTGTTCTGGCGCGGGCTTTACAACACCGCGCTCTTGGTTGTTACGGTGCCGTTGGTGACGTTGCTTCTCGCCTTCAGCATCTCATGGTTGATCGTCCGTTCACGCAGTCGCTTGCGTTACGCCTTGGAGTTTGGCGCGTTTCTGCCTCACGCGTTACCCGAGGTCATCCTCGCCATCGGCGCGCTGTTGCTTGCTTTGTTTGTACTGCAGGGGATTATACCTCTTTACGGGTCGGTATGGCTCATCGCCATCGTCTACGTGATCTCGCGTCTGGCATTCGCCACCCGCGCGCTCAACAGTTCTCTCCTGCAAATACACCGGGAACTGGAGGAGGCGGCCTATACCTCCGGACTGTCACCCGTGCGGACCTCATGGCGAATTCTCGTGCCCTTGCTGCGCCCCACGCTCATGTCGGTCTGGATCTGGTCGGCCATTCTGGTGTACCGCGAATTAACCGTCGCTGTATTTTTAATCGGTCACGATAGCGTTACCCTCCCGGCTGTTATCTGGAGTTACTGGTTTTCCGGGTCAATAAATCAAGCTTCTGCCGTCACTCTTCTTATGACACTGGTGCTCACTCCGCTCATAATGGTGTTTTGGTGGTTTGGACGGCGCCAACTGGTTCCGGAGTCGTGAAAATGCTGCTTCAAGGAATCTATAAATAACAAAGAAATTACTTGTAATTGTAATTATAGTAGGTAGAGCATAGAGCGTATTCTTAAAGGGAGGATTTAACTATGTCACAAGGGCAAACAAGGACCAAAATAAGCATTATTTCTTTAGGGGCGTTTGTTTTCTTCTTTTGGGGGACCGGAACATTAACGGCTCAAGGTAAAAAAACGCCTACACTTGCCAAGCTCATTGAAGGGGCGAAAAAAGAAACTAGCTTTAAAGGGCAATGGGCTGCTGATACGCTGGCTGGGAGTTCAGGGCTGCAGAAGATTGTGGCAGCTATGAACAAAAAATATGGCCTCAACCTTCAGCCGACTTTTACTCCTGGTCCAAGTATGCAGCAAATGATGGGTAAGATTGCGCGTGAGTTGGCTGCCGGACAGCCGGCTAGCAGCGACGTGTATTTCGGAAATCCGCAGGCAATGCTTGACGCGATGAAATCCAGCCAATTGATACCGATGGACTGGCGCGCGTTTCTGGAGCGGCCGCTCAAGTCCGATGCCGGGTTTGAACCAATAGTTCCCGGCAACATCGGAATTGCGATGGCGGCGACACTAGTCGGGGTGATCTATAACAGCGAAAGAGTGAAAGGGGACGACATACCAAAAAAACTAACCGATGTCTTGAATCCGAAGTGGAAAGGAAAAATCGCCTCTACACCCTACGCGGCGGGCCTTCGCGAATTTGCCATGCCGGAACTCTTGGGTCGTGAATTCATCATCGATTATGCCAAAAAGCTCTCAAAGCATATCGGCGGACTGATGCGCTGCGGGGAGATGGATAAGATTACTAGTGGCGAATTTCTCATGCTGGTCTTGGCCTGCGGCGACCAAGATGTAAACACAGCCCAGAGACAAGGCATACCGCTAGGCTATGCTATGATGGATGAAGCAACGGTTGCCCATACCCGCTATTCTGCCGTACCCAAGAACTCTAGCGCCCCTAACGCGGCGGCATTATTTATTGCTTATCTACACACGGTTGAGGGACAGAAACTCATGTGGGATCTTGATGGTCTAGACCTTCCCCTTTACCCTGAGTCAAACCAAAAAAAGAAATTGGACGCCGCAAAAGCTAGAGGCGCCAAAGTTTTGATCAGTTCGCCCCAATGGCTTGGCAAACACAAACACTACGCTGAGACGCAGGCGGAAATTGAAAAAATTCTACAAACAGAGACTAAGTAGGCATTGGCGAAGCCCTGATAGTGGAAGGCGCGATTAAATAAGCACCCGGCTAATTGGATAACGGGTTGGGGAATGATTATTTTAAGCTCGGGGGCAATAACGCTGTGCAAATAGCAGGCGCAAATCGTCACTGATTCACATTAAAATCAACGAGGGTAACCGTTCGGTCCGATATCGAAGCCCTCCTTTGGAATCGGATGATGGACTTGGTGGTGGGCGAGTACCATACGTGGTAGAGCGAAGTCTGATCACCGCCGATGGTCCGCTCGATTTTGAAGACGTCTAATTCTCCTTTAGAAGTACTTACCTTCTCCCATGAGACGACGGTATTGTGCGCCGTCGCCGATACCGGTTGGCGTGCTCCTGTGATCCGTCGCTGATAATCAAAATTCCAGCTTTGCTTAAGCGCTAGCGGAAACTTTAGCCACCTCATCGAGTTTGGTTCGATATTCAGAAGATCTCGTGGGACAGATGGACAATCAAGCTCGGTTTCAGCCTTCCCTTCGATCGCGTATACCTTGACTCCGCTACTTGTCCACCGGACAAGATACTCACTATACATCTCGTTGCACTGACCAGTTCGACTCACACCTTGTTTTTGTACCACTTCGACTTTGACCCTCCACCAGTCACCGTCTTTGTAGACCGGGGCATCGGTAGCCTGGCCGCGCGATGCATCAGGTATACACAGAACCAAGCAAATCGCGAATGAGAATAAAAGAGTGGAATTCATTTTAGCCTCCGATTCGTAACGGTCGTTAAGTAAAGGTCACTAAAATCTTTTTGTTATTTCTGTCTCAGCGAACGTATTACGCAAACATATCCATAAATTCAGCGCCAGATCACCCGTACTTGGGAGGAAATTTCTCTGTCCGGCGCCTTTAATTCTCGGATTAGGGTTAATTTGTTACTGCTTTTTCAAATCGAGTGTTCCCGTGAACACCCCTGGTTTGCCGGTGTCATAGTAACGGCCAGTCGTCGAGTATGAACCCCGTAACCACATCTCTTTCCGCGAATCATCTATATACAACTGGAGCTCGATCAGTCGATTCTGGCCTTTATCGATGTCGAGAACGAGTTGCCCGGCCTCGTCGATCTTTCCGTTCGTCGATGTGGTGCCCCCTCTTTGTGACGGTTGCGACCGTTGCCCTGTTACCTTACGGACTTCTACGTTTGTGATCTTGAGCTCGTATGGACCTGTTCCGCCCCAACTGGCGTTCCACGTTCCGACCCAAGTCCCTTTTAGTAAATCGGCATTAGCATTACTTAGTATTATCGCAGTCTCCGTGGCATAACCTGACGCCGCGTAAATTGAGAGGACCGTGATCACCAGCCACTGGCATAGCTTATTCATCGGAGCGGTTTTTTGAAGACCGGTTCTACTGCTTCTTTAACACAATTGAGTGAATTTGCGGCCAAATGCGGCCATCAAAATCTCTAGCTGTTGCATTCCACTTGATCTGAAGGTAAAGACTGCCAATTTGTTCCCTAGAGAGGGTGAAGTCGAAATCATCCCGCGGGCCGTCGATTGTCCCGGGGGACCGAAAATAGCGTTTGCCTTGGTCAACATTGATCATGACTTTGCCATCGGCAACCTTCCAGGCCAAGGGACCGTTCGCTCTATCTACCGTTGTGTACGTGCCTTTGCCAGACCCGTCTAACACAAAAGTAACTTCTTTATTGAAATATACAGCCCCGGTTGTTGCTCCGGTGGTTTCGAATGTGCCCACCCACTTCCCGGCGAGAAGACGACTATTCGTATCGTCGAGGGCGACAGGGGTGCCTATGACAGGCGCACAGCCGGTAATGATCCCCAACAGTCCGATCGCTATCCATTTGCAGAAAATAGCAGCCTCCTATGTTCACGATGGCGATTCGATGAAGGTCTCGATGGTGCGCGACTCAAGTGATGGAAACTTAGAACTTAATCAATTCCCCTTAAAATTAATTTCAGGTGTACGTCACACCCGGCAGCGGGTTCGCCATCGCTTCTTCCAGGGTCGTTGCCCTTTTCCATTCATTTGCCGGACGGCTTTTGCCGTCGGGGCCGATCTGATCCATCGTCGCATAAAGCTCGATGTTGAAGCCGTCGGGATCGACGAATTCAACTCCGGGATTGCCGCCCGGGCCGCGCCGGCCCTCGTAAACAATTTTTATACGTTTTGATTTCAAGAAGTCTCGGATCTTTAAGAGTTCGCTTACGCTGCCCACTTCGAGGGCGCAGTGGTGAAATCTCACCTGGTTTGCTCCGGCCAGCTCACTTTGCTCTTTGGCAGGCACGAGAGCGATCGTATGGTGGTCCGAACCATGACGAAGAAACACAAAACCATGTTCATTTCTATCCGAGATTTTAAAGCCCATGATTTCCGTCCAAAACTTGGTGCTCCGCTCTATGTCGCTCACTTGAAAAACGATATGTCCGATCTTTTTCACGCGCACCGGAGTTGACTCGGGCGCGGATTGTACTGACGGCGTTTGCGTGGCCTGTTTTGCCATGGGGTCCTCCTTGGTCCTAGTTTCGTATCTAAAATCGATTGACTGATGAAAAGTTTTTTTGGTTACTTTTAAATTTTTATCACATAAGGCCGACTGAGGTAAAGCGCCGCCGTCAAGCAGCCTCGCGTTCCGCGTTTCGGGTCTCGTGTCAAAGCTCCAAGGCGAGCCTCAATTAGGAGTCCATAAGCATTTGAAGGCTTCGTTGTGAAAAACCCAAGGGGCAAGCCCCTCCAAGCGTGGGCAATGGGTCGGTGCCCTATCGGCCACCACCCGGTCCGCTCCGAGGGTGGTTATTCCATTGGTCTGGGCCTGATCGTTACCTCCACGTTGACCTGCCCGCGCTTTCCAGGCCTTGTCCCTTGGGCGTCTTATGTCCACTAACCAATGAACGCCCTAGTAATTCTGACATCCCGACTATGATGCTATTTGAGGCGAAACTGTGTCACGAGCCTCTGGCTGTAGCGCCTAACCGATTCTAAGTTCATGGAGCGCCGCTTGAGAAGATCGAGATGCATTAGTTTCGACTGAATGCTTTTCGCCAGGGCGCGGCGCTCACCTTCGCCTTCGACATGCTTGAGCAGGTCTTCGAGGGTATGGATGTCTTTTAACAGTTCCGCCTCCGGCGGCAGCACATGGGAATTTTTAAGGATATGGTAGCCGAGGCGTAGATCCTCCGGGACCCAGCTCAGGTCTTCCAGCTCCAGGGGTTTGCCTTTGCCGGGAAGGTCGTTGAATTCACCGGCGCGCTGCGCTTCAAGGATTCGCTCTTCCGCGATACGCCAGAAAGTACTCAAGCTGAAGTCCGCTCCACCGACGGCTCCTTGATCTCTTCCGGGGGCTTTACATGCCGGAACATGAGGAAGAACGCGACGTCGTTGACCAATTGTAACCCGCCGCCGATGACTAAGGGAAGCGTTAGGGAAACGCTTTGCATCAAGTAGGTGGCGATCGTCGGGCTTATGCCGAAGGGTACGATCCGAGCCAGGCCCGTAACACCGGCCGCGGAACCTCGCTCTTCTGAATTTACCATCGCCATCGTGAAGGAGGCGCGCAGGGGGTTGTCCATATAAGCAAAGAAAGATCGGATGGTAAGAAGCGAGGCCGCGAGAAAAAAAGTCGAGGCAAAGGGAATGAACAAATAGATGAGGGAGGCCAAGCCATGGGAGAAAGCCATGGCTCTAACCAGGCCGATGGCGCGCGCCACGATGGGGGCCGCAAGGAAGGAAAGGGCGGCCAGGAGGTAGGAGAGAAAAAATAAGATTCCCAAAGATTTCAATTCAACTCCGTAACGCAAAAAAAACCAATAAGCGATTAGCGAACCTGCCATGCCGGCGCCAAAATTGTCGATAATTCCCAGGATCGACATCTTGGTCACAAAGACGCCGGTTTTCTTGGAAATCTTTCTCACTTCTTTGCGCGGTTGATGCTGTTCACTGATGGAACCGTAGACGAAAAAGAGTACCACGCTCAAGAAAATGGTCAGAACGAACAGAGGCTTGTATGACGATATCGCTTCCCAGCCCCAACTTTCCTGGAGATACTGGGGGAGGCCGCTTCCTAAAGCCCCGAGCGAACCCATGATAGAGCCGACGAATGAGTTGATGGCGAAGAGCTGATTGCGGGTTTCGGGGGTGCACTTTTCGGCCAGTAGAGCCTCTTCCACAGGATTAAACGGACCGCCTCCCGAGCCGCCGCCCCCCGAGCCGCCAGCTCCGACATTGGCGATGATCACGGCGAGGAGAATGAAAAAGAGGCTGCTAAAAAATATATAGATAGTGCTGGAGACGATGGTCAAGAGAGCCAGCAACATCAAAATCCTGCGGCGCCCGAAGCGGTCGGAGAGATATCCCCAGACGGCCGTGAGAAGGGCGCTACTGATATAGGCGACCGAGAACACCACTCCCACGAGCATCGTCGTGTAACCAAGCTGGTCGAGGTAAATGGCGAAGATGACACCCAGGTAAGAGAACGCAAAGGAGCGAATGCCGCGGGAAGCCATGAGCAGCTTGGCGTCGGGGTGAAGGTTGCCGAACATGAGACTCCAACTTTTCAAACGTTGAATGATATCGCTGCGAGAAAAATCATCGTGCCAAGCATCCCCTGAGTCTAAGTGAAGGGGGCCAAGACGCAAAGAAAATTATTTTAAGGGCGGTCAGGACCGCGCCGCCGGCGTAGGCCGTGGAAAGCACCAGACCGACGGTGACGGCGCCATAGCCAAGCCGGTTTAAGTATATGGCAAACATCGCGCTCAGATAGGAAAAGGCGAAGGCTCTCACCCCGCGCGAAGCCATCAGAACCAAAACATCCCGTTGCAGATTCTCAAACATGAACAGCGTTACGCTGGGCTTGCCGTGCGGTAGCGTTCCCGTTCTAAATCTAATTCACTTTTTACACCGATAGTGTGCAGCGCCTCGTTGGCTTCTTCCAGAGACATGCTGTTGCTGACAGTTTGCGCGGGACGTGAGAGAGTATCGAATAATTTTGTCACTGACATGAAAAAAGTAAGAGCCGTGAGCGGCGTCAGCTTGACGCTGCGCCGATCGGTGCGGATTTTTGTCTCTCCCCAGGCGCCGCTGAAGCACTGCACCGGAATAGCGCTCGCCTCGGTGGCAACCGTCTTGACGACTTCTTCGAGCTCGGCCGCAATTTTCGGGGTCAAAGACCAGGCGCCGAGCAGGCCGCCCACCGCCGCCAATTTGTTCAGAGCCATTTCGATTTCATCCACCGTCAATTCGCCGTCGCTGCCGTAACCGAAAACGCCCCAGAGGGCGCGGTGCCCCCGTTGTTCGAGCTGCGCATAGGCGGCGAGCATGATGGAATCTGCGAGAGGACTTCGAAGACCGGGCTCTCCGCCTTGCGCCAGGGAGTCGCCGCCGACGTCAAGGCCAACAAGTAGATCGGTCTTGAATTCTTTCATCGCCGCTTCCAATCCATCGACGACCCCGTTTACCCCTCCGTTGATGTCCACCAGCAAGACTTCCTTGCCAAGGATTGCAGCCATCGCCGATTCGGCGAAAAACACCCCCGTGTTGGTCGCGCTTTTTGGATTTGCCATCCAGGCATAGGGGTGGAGCGGGCGGACATTTTCGACTTCGCTGAGCATACGCGGACCCGGGATGGGATCAAATACCGAACGCTCCCAGGAGAGACCGCCGAGATTAGATTCCAGCCCGCAAAATTCAAGAAACCGCGCCGCGGCCAAGGCGCCGACGACATCGCCGCCCCCGCCGACGCCGATGACCAGAGCGCGGGAGGAAGAACGGATGATGTCCTCTAGTGAACAATTGGGAGCGTTCACTTCACCTGTATAGCATTTATTATTTTGTTCTGCATTCAGTAGACCTGTTCGTGGCTCGTGATCGTGATTCGTGTTCGTAGGCCGTGTCGTGATTGCTGTCCCCAACGAGCACGAGCACGAGAAACGAGGACGAAAATCGGTAAAGCGTGGCAAGAGAGGAGGGGGCCGTTAGCTGGCCTTTCGCCGCCTTTCCTGTTTGAGACTTTCCTTGACCGCTTCGAGTGTCATCACGTCGGAGTACTTGTGATGAAGATCGAAGAGATTGACCTTGTGAGAGAGGGGGCTGCGGTCGAAAACGCACTCCTCGACGATGGAGACGTGATAGCCGAGGGAATAGGCGTCGACGCAGCTGGCGCGCACACAGCCGCTGGTGCTCTCACCGCAAACGATGAGACTGTCAATGCCCTTCTGCGTCAGATGGGCCACGAGCGGTGTGCCGAAAAAACCACTGGCCCGCTCTTTGTAGATAATCACGTCGCCCGGCTGCGGCTTGAACTCCTCGCGTATCTCAAACGCTTTGGGGTCGATCTTGACGCGCTGGCGATTGGTGGCGTAGACGGTATCGGGGTTGGCCTCTTTGCGGGTTTCCGTAGTCGTATAGAAGATCGGAATCTTCAATGCACGGCAGAGCTCGAACAGTTCCTCTGTCGGTTTGATGGCATTGTAAGCATGAACTCCGCAGGAGCTTTTGTGCTCTTTGACGAGTTCGTGGGGTTCCTTCGGACCCCCTTCATAAACCAAGTTATACAGGTCGATGGCCAACAGCGCCGGTCTCTGACCGATGTAAGTTTCGCGGTGGTAAGGCGTGTAGGTCTCCAGTATTTCCGGGGTCACAATATCCTTCCAGCAATGGTCTTCAAACTTTGCAATCGCCATGATCGGTTTCCTTAAAATAGTATTCGGTTTTCTGTATTAACGCTTGGCGCCGCGCTGGGGCGCGTAGGTAACGCGGTAGACCGCGCCCGCGAAATCGTCAGAGACGAGAAGCGAGCCGTCTGGCAAAACTTGCACATCCACCGGGCGCCCCACGTACTCGTTATTTTGAAGAAATCCAGAGAGAAACGGCTCCACGGATCTTACACTACCGTCTTTGTTTAACTTGGCGACCACCACATCTCCGCCGAGCTTTTTCGTGCGGTTCCAGGAACCGCGCCGTGCGATAAATATTGCGTTGCGGTAGGTCGCAGGGAACATCCGGCCGGTGTAGAAACGCATGCCGAGCGCCGCAGTATGCGGCCCGAGCAAAGCCACCGGTTTGACAAACTCCTCGCAAGAACGGCCCCAACCCACCTCGCGGTCGGTGAAAGTGCCCTGGTGGCAGTAAGGAAACCCGAAATGCTGGCCGACCTTGGTGACGCGGTTGAGCTCGTCCTCAGGGAGGTCCTCTGATAACCAGTCACGCCCATTGTCGGTAAAATAAAGCTCCTTCGTTAGCGGATGCCAGTCGAAGCCCACCGAGTTGCGCACGCCGTGGGCTACCACCTCGGCGCCGCTCCCGTCAAGGTTAAGGCGCCGGATGTGGGCGTTTTGCTCGGGCGGTATGCATATGTTACATGGCGCACCGACGTTTATATAGATCTTGTTGTCCGGCCCTATGCCGATGTACCTCCAGCCATGGGATTGGTGATTGGGCAAGTCGTTGTAGACAACGACGGGCGCGGGAGGGTTGTCAAGGTTGTCTTCGATCCTTTCAAACTTCGAGATCTTGGTGCCTTCGGCCACATAGAGCGCGCCGTTATGGAAGGCCAGGCCATTTGGACGATCCATGCCGGACGCGATGATCTTTGTCTCGCGTTTGCCGTTACGGTCGATGATCGCATAGACCTTATCGCGCTGGCGGTTGCTGACGAACACGGTCTCCTTATCGCCGAGACGCAGGGTGCGCGCGTTATCGATCCCGGCGGCGTAAACCTCGATCTTAAAACCCTTGGGCAGCTTGAATAACGAGAGTGGGAGCTTTTCCAATGGCGTCGGATTCTGCGGTGTCGGGATGCCGCGAAGCATTTTCCACACCTCGGCGTTGGGAATGTCGGGACGGCCAGGCACGGCGGTAGGCTGCGGCTGCAATATGGGCGCTCGTTTTGCTGGCTGGGGCGATTGAGAGGGCTCGGCCGCCGCGGGAGGCGGCGTCGGTTGCTCTTGCTGTGCTGCAGCCGGCGCCGCATGCAGGCTACCCAACAATCCACAGAGAAAAAGAATTCCTATGGCGTAGCTGCGCAGGGTCATAAAAACCTCCCGTATGAAAACCGGTATTTAATACTTTAGGGACAGAAATAAATTAATTTACATTCCCCCTCACCCTCATCGTCTCCCGCGGGGGGAGAGGGAATAAGGTTTTCCTCCCTTGACGGGAAGCGACCAAGGGGAGGGCGATCGCTGTCAAATTGATTCCTGCTCTCGCTCAAGGCGCCTATGGTTGTGCGATAGGACAATAGGCATTTCGCAGGCGCTTTGCAAGCTCGAAAAAGCGGCTGCGCGAGAGATTTGCATCGTTGGCGGTTATTCGTTACTGTTTCGGGTTAACCTCGCACCGTTGGAGAATACATTGGATTCCGACGCCGTAACCGCGCGCGCCAAGATTGCAACGCATCCACTCAAAAAGGTGGCCTTCGCCGCTCTGCATCATAAAGATTTTCGCGCTTACTTTGTTGCCACGATGCTGGCCATGATGGCGGACAATATCGAACATGTCATCAGTTACTGGCTGCTCTACCAAAAATTTCGATCGCCCGTGCTGGCCGGCTTCGCCGTGGTGGTGCACTGGACGCCTTTTCTATTTTTTTCCGTCTACTTTGGCGCTATGGCGGATCGCTACGACTGCCGCAAGGTTATTCAGGTGGCGCAGATCATGTTCATGGGTGTTTCTGCCGCCTGGGCCATATTGTTTTTCACCGATACCATCGAAGTTTGGCATGCTTGTGTCCTTTTGGTGATACACGGCATGGCGGGTGTGCTCTGGGGCCCTGGAAGCCAACTACTGATTCATGACATTGTCGGCACCGAACAACTGCAAAGCGCCATCAGACTCAATTCCACAAGCCGCCAGTTGGGTATTCTATTTGGCCCGGCGGTGGGCGGCGGACTCATGCTCGTTCTCGGCCCGTCCATGGGGCTGGTGGTCAATACGCTCATCTATTTGCCGTTGACCATCTGGTTATTGACGGTGCCTTACACCGGTCACTCGCGGGATGGCGCAGCGCCCGCGCGACGGGCAATCGGATGGCGCGACGCCATCGATGTCGTCCGTGAAGTGTCAACTAATCGGCCTATCATTACCATGGTGGCGCTGGGAGGGTGCGCGTCATTTTTCGTCGGCACCGCCTTCCAAGCCACCATGCCTGAGTTCGCCCATGACCTGGGTGCTGAAAAGGCAGATTTCGCATATAGCGCCTTGCTTGCGGCCAACGCCGCCGGCGCCGTTGTCGGTGGGGTGCTGTTGGAAGGGCGCGGCTGGCTGCCGCCAAGGGTGAAGACGGCAATCATCAGCGCGATACTTTGGTGCGTGGCCATCGCGGTATTCGCGCTCTCGTACAATTACTATCTTTCGTTGGCGCTGTTGTTCGTCGCCGGCGTGTTGCACCTCACCTTTTTCTCTATGGCGCAGACCATCGTGCAGGTTCTCGCGCCGCCCAACCTGCGCGGACGCCTTATCGGCCTATTCGCCATGTCGAGCCTGGGACTCAAAGCTTTTAGCGGAGTCACCGTGGGTGTGCTTGGGGGACTCATTGGAGTTCACTGGTCGCTGGCATTGAGCGCTATGGCGCTGTTGGCTGTGACGCTGGTACTTTTTGCGTTCGCTGTACCCGGCCAAGCGCAACGGGAGATGAGGTAGCCAAGCATTTTGCCAGGTCGGTATCCGGAGGAACGGGCCCTTCCGGGGCGCCTTCGGCCTAGGCTGATTGATTTACCCGCGAAATGTTTTATTAGAGGGCTCGTGGGAGTCATGCTGCCCATCGGATTCGTAGCTACCCCTTGCCCCACAGAGGATCGAAATTACACATGGCCGTGAATCGGAACGATGCCAAGAAAGAATCTTTGTCGCCGCCAGCAAAGAGAATCGCGTTCGCGGCGTTGCACCATCGCGACTACCGGCGATATTTTGTCGTCAGTCTGTGTTCGACGATGGGCGATAACATCGAGCATGTGATCAGTTACTGGTTGCTCTTTCAAAAGTTTCGCTCTCCCGTTCTCGGCGGCTTTGCCGTCATCAGTCACTGGACGCCGTTTTTATTCCTTGCGGTATATTTTGGCGCACTCGCCGACCGGCACGATTGCCGCAAGGTCATTCAAGCCGCTCAGGTGCTGTACGCCAGCGTTTCCCTTGCTTGGGGCTTTCTCTTTATCACCGATACAATCGAGGTGTGGCATGCCTGCGTTCTTTTGGTGATACATGGTTTGGCGGGCGTGTTGGGGGGGCCAGGCGGCCAGCTCATTATTCATGATATTGTCGGGCGCGAGCACTTGCAAAGTGCCGTTAGGCTCAATTCTACCGGGCGTCAACTAGGTGTTCTCTTTGGCCCGGCCGTTGGCGGCGCGACGATGCTTTTTTTCGGACCGCCGGCCGGGCTCTTCATAAACACTCTAATGTTTGCGCCCATGATCTTCTTTATGTCCATCATGCCCTACACCGGCCATGGGCGCGATGAGGGGATGAGCGGTAAATCCGCGCGATTTAGTATTAGCGGCGCCATTCAGCTGATGCGCGAGACATCGGCCAATCCAACGATATTTTCTATGATTCTCCTGGGAGGGGCCACCTCCCTGCTCGTGGGTACTGCCTTCCAAGCCCAGATGCCGGAGTTCGCTCATGACTACGGCCATGATAAAGAGGATTTGGCTTACAGTGTGCTTCTCGGCGCCAATGCCGCGGGCGCCGTCATCGGCGGGCTTTTGCTAGAAGGGCGAGGTTTGCTCCAAGCAAGCGCGCGTAACGCGGCGATCTGCTCGATTCTGTGGTGTTTAGCCATCGCCGGATTCGCCGCTTCCACCAGTTATCATCTGTCGATTGTGCTGCTCTTTGGCGCCGGTCTTTTGAATCTGGCGTTTCACTCCATGGCGCAAACTCTCGTGCAGCTTCAAGCGCCCACGCAACTGCGTGGTCGGCTGATCGGCCTGTTCAACATGTCCAACAATGGCCTCAAGGCTTTTAGCGGGGTGACAGTCGGTGTCGTCGGCGGGCTCATCGGGATTCACTGGTCGCTAGCGCTCAGCGCGATGATCTTACTGGCCGTAACCGTTGCATTGTTTGCATTTGTCATCCCGGGACGGGCCGGTGATGAGGCGAGCTAAAAAGTAATGACGCGGCGCGGGGGCCGTACTCGATAGCGTTGTTCCTTACGGGTTAGCATTGAGTGTCAGTGCGCGATAGCTGTCGAGAAGGTGTTTCTTATCCGCGTCAGAAATCCCCAATTGGGGGCGACGAATCGCGGCGGATTTGATCAGCCCCTCCTGGTGCAGGACGATCTTGATTCGCGCCACGGCCTCCACGATGGGCTCCCCGAAGACCAGTTCTTTAATTGACTCCAATTCTCTCTGGATCGCCATGGCTTTGTCGAAGTCGCCGCCGCGGCCGGCGATGTCCAGGGCGGCCCATTTTTCGGTCGCCACGTTGGCGACGCCGATGAGCGCCCCGGAGGCTCCGAGCTTGTAACTTTCTCCAACGAAGCGATCGTTGCCGGTGAGAACTTCCATGGAGGCGTTTTGCCGTTCGAGCGCCTGCATGGTGTCGGCGAAAAGATCGATGTTAAATGACGCCTCTTTGTAGGCGACGACCTGATCGATCCGGGCAATGCGGCAAATGGTCTCCACGTCATACCAGTAGCTTTGTACGGGTACCTGAAAAAGCACCAGAGAAAACTTCGTGCTCCGCGCGACATCCTCGAAAAAGCGCACCTTGAGATCGCCGCCTACTTTACCCCAGGCGAAAAGCAATGGCGGGAAGATCATGACCGCATCGATCGGTAAGGCCGCTAAATCGCGCAGCAGGAAAATGGCTTCATCCGTAGACTGAGGAGCGATGGTTGCGATGTGGAGTTTTCCGGCATGGTGCGCCGCCTTACCGGCTTGCTCGTAAACCGAGCGTTTCTCGTCCAGCGTCAAAACCGGGCCCTCGCCGATGCGGGCGCAGGATACCAATCCAGCGACGCCCTCGAGGGCGGCGAACCGGGTAGTCAACCGGGCAAGACTTGCAAGATCCAAGACCCCGGAATCGTTGAAAGGGGTGACGTGGGGGATGAAAAGACCGCGGAATCGTGAATTATTGTTCGTCACGGGTTCCTCATTTGACCTCTAGAGAGCTAACTCCTTGCACAATTCTTTCCTTCGCATTAGTAAAATAGATTACAAAGCGCGTCAAGTTGAGCCGCGGTTCGAAGCCTTGCCCCTTGCGACGCGCTTGCGGAGGAATCAAGGATGACTAAAACGATTGCATGCGAGGATCTGGCGACATTATTGGCCTCGGACAAGCTGTACGCGATGTTTGACGTGCGCGAGCGGGGCGAGTTCAACGATTGCCAGATCGCCGGTGCAACGTCTCTGCCGCGCAGCCAAATTGAATTTCGCGCCGCCGAGCTCGTGCCCAATCCGACGATTCCGCTGGTGTTGTACGATGAGGGAGGGGCGCGCGCGCAGCTGGCAGCCGCTACGTTAGCGGCTGCGGGCTACATCGACATTTCTCTGCTCGAAGGGGGCTTGTCGGCGTGGCAAAAAGAAAAATTCCCCACCGTGAGCGGCGTCAACGTTCCCAGCAAGGCCTTCGGTGAAAAGGTTCATCGCGACCGGCAGATTCCGGAAGTTACTCCCGAGGAACTCAAAAAACTCAAGGAACAGCGGGACGATGTGTTGATCTTCGATACCCGGACTCCGGAGGAGTTCCAGCGCTTCTGTATCCCGGGAGGAAATAACGTTCCGGGCGGCGATCTCATTCACTGGGTTGATACGCTGAGTCAAAATCCAGAGTTGCCTGTAGTCGTCAACTGCGCCGGACGCACACGCAGTATCATCGGCACGGCGGCGTTGCAACGCCTGGGTCTGAAGAACGTGCGCGCGCTCAAAAACGGCACCATGGGCTGGGTGCTGGCGGGATATGACTTGGAATTGAGACCCGCTAGAGCGGTTTTCACCCCGCCGCCGGGCAGTCGCGAAAAGGCCGGAGAACTCGCGTTAAGGGTAGCGGAGGAGGAAGAGATTTTTTTGATTTCGCCGGAAGACATGCTCGCGTCTTTTAATGACAAGGCCGGAGTGAACTATTTGATCGACGTTCGTTCCGAGCCGGAGTACGAAAGCGGTCATGTTCCCGGATCGATCAGCGTTCCAGGAGGACAGGCGGTGCAGCGGGCGGATGACTTTATCGCGGTGCCGAACGGCCGCATTGTCTTTATCAGCAACGCGCCCGCCCGGGCGGTGATGGCCGCCTATTGGTACCGCCAAATGGGTTTTCGCGACGTCGCCGTTCTCCGTGGCGGGCTCCATGCGTGGCGCGCCGCCGGGAGACCGTTAGTATCGGGATTGAAACAAAATGAACCGCTCGGCTTTTCGCAGGCGGTAAAGACTGTTCGCCTGGTTGCTCCTGAAGAGGCGAGATCGCGATCTCAATCGCCTTCCCTCTTGATCTTGGACGTGGGTAGCAGCACCGATTATGAAAGCGGGCATGTTCCGGGCGCCCGCTGGATTTCCCGGGGTTGGTTGGACCTTGAGCTGGGTTCGCATGTTTCGGACTTCGGTCAAACGATATTGTTGACATGTCGGGACGGGAGGCGATCGGTTCTCGCGGCGCGGACGCTTCGGAACCTTGGATACAAGAACTGTTTAAGTTTAAATGGAGGAACCGAGGGATGGTTGGCGGCAGGTTATCCAGCTGAGAAGGGACTCACGCACTGCTTGAGCGAAGCCAACGATGTCGTGCTGTCGCCGTCGATCAAAGGCGATAAGGCGGCGATGCGGCAATATCTTGATTGGGAAATAGAACTGGAGAAAGGGTAAATCTCTCACCGCGAAGGACTTGAAGCACGCGAAGGCTTACCGTTCTGATACAGGCTCAACAGTTGTCGTACTTTGGGCTGGCGAAGGTCTTGATGGTTTTGGACGCCACATCGAAGCGCAGGCGCGGCATATCGGCGAGGTCCTTGCCATAGACGTGGATTTCCACGGTGTTTCGATCGCTCACGTTGTTCATCTCGTGGATGTCGTCATCGGGCGGCACCAGACAGGACACCGTTCCCGCCGTGTTTTTTAAAATCGCCGTGACCTCGAGATCGGCAAAATCCGCTTTGGTGCCGTCGTCGCGCCGGCGAAAGCGGGTCTCCTGTATTTCATTTTCAACAACGCCAACCAACCCCCAGGTGTCGTGGTTGTGAGCTTTGGCGTTATCACCCGGTCCCCAGACCACCGCCGTGACATTGAATCGGGGGGCGCGGTGCAGCATGTAGCGCCCATAGGTCGTCGCGCCTCGTTTTCTAAACTGCGGCTCAAGGCAATCCGGCTGTTCTAGAAGTTTGGCAAGCAAAGGATTCGCCTCGGCAACAATTTCTGACGAGGCGTTTTTCTCGCGGGTAATGCGATCCAGATCCCGAACAAAGCTCTCGAGGGAGTAGTCCTCAGTCATAAGGGTCCCTTATTTACCGCGCACCGTCAGGACCGGACATGACGCTACGGAAATGACGCGGCTGGCGACACTCCCCATGATTAGCTTCGAGAGTCCGGTGCGCCCATGGGTGCCGATGACAATCAGGTCGGCTTTTCTGCTCTTGGCCGCCTTAACGATCTGGTCCGCGGCGTTTCCTTTGAGCAGAAGGCTTTTGGCTTTCACCCGCAGTTTCTCCAACCGCCGCATGACCTTTTTCATGGAGGACTGCGCGTCCTGCTTGGTCGTCTCCGCCAACTTGACGTATAACTCCGCGCCGCCAAAATCCTCACCGGCGACATAGTGGGACAAGGGCTCGATTACATGAACGACCCATAACGCGGCATTATTTTGCTTCGCCATGGCGACGGCTTGGTCAAAAGCCTTGGACGATGCTTTGGAATAGTCGGTAGCGTAGAGAATTTTGCTGAGGCGTTTTGCCATGTCCTTTCTCTCCCAGGACGTTGTTACGTGGATGCCTGAGCCTCGGCCGCGGCAGTTGAGATGCCGGTGGGGAGCTTCCTCAAGTCGAGGTCGTAGAGCTTGCAAACATTTGTCGCTAGCACCTTGGTCTGGGTTTCCACCGGGAGATGGCCGATATCCCGCTTGATGATTTGGATCGAGTTTGGCCATGTCGAGTTCGGATGAGGAAAGTCATTGGACCACATGATATTGTCCTGTCCCCACCATTCGAGATTGTGCCCGCACACCGAATCGTTGAAGAAGCACGCATAGACCTGGGCGCGGACTAACTCGCTTGGATTTTTCGTGATCGGCGGTGGATTCTCCTTTTTGAAACGGTTGTAGTAGTAGTCCCATTGCTGAACAATCCAGGGCAGCCAACCGCATTCATTTTCCACGGTCACGATCTTGAGCTTTGGGTTTCTCTCCAGGACGCCATAAAAAATGAGCTCGAAAACCGCGTTGGCGATGTCCATCAGTTTGAGGTTGACGCTGCCGCGGTAGCGCTCCACTCCTTTGCGGCTCTTATCCTTGTTGTAGCTATGGCCTGTGAGGATGTGGAGGCTCACGGGCGCATCTAGATCTTGAGCTGCGGCCCACAGTCTGTCGTAGTGACTGGAGTGGAAGGGAAGGTCGGGATGGGGAGCTTGCCAGATGATCGCTCCCTTAAGCCCCGCCTTATGGCAGCGCTCGAGCTCTTTGACCCCGACGTCGATATTGTAGCACGGGATTGCCGGAATGCCGACGAGTCGATTCGTATCCACGCTGCAATAGTCGATCAGCCAGTCGTTATAAACCCGGAAGCAGGCCTCTTGCAGCGCCGCGTCGTCCAAAGCGAAAAGATCGAGCATCAGGGTCGGGTAGAGGACTTCGGCACTGAGGCCGTCCTTTTCCATCTCTTGGATTCTGGCGCGGGGGTCCCAACCTCCGGAGTGACGCTGAAATCCTTCGCCAACTTTGTGCGGCGGAAATAACGGTGCCGCTTCGCGATGCCTATCAGGCACGCCTTTTTTCCACAGATCCACCGGTTCCATGACATGGGAATCGGATGAAATTATCAAGCCATTGACCCCTTCGCCGTGGCCATTACCTGTAGCCATGTTTTATCTCCTTCATTAGGTTAGTACGGTTTTCCCAATTCGTATGCTTTACCCGCACCTTAATCGATGGGCGGCGTGACTGTCAATTGGTTTGAATTTAGCTCGCCGCCTTTCGCCAAAGGCTTGCCAGCCAAGGTTGCTGGTCTCGCGGCAGGCCCGGAGGGCGGTAGTAGTGCATGATTTCAACGAAGCCGGCGGCTAATACTAGCTCGCGCCATCGTTCTAGGTTGTAATAGACGCCATAGCGCTCGCCGTTCCAGCCCTCCTCGTTGTCGCCGCGGGGATTCGAGCTAAAGAGCACCCCGTTAAGTTTCAACGTCGCCCACAGTTCCTTTAGAACTCGTGGCAATTCTTGACTCGGGACGTGGAAGAGAGCCGCATTGGCGAAGACTCCGTCGAAGTATTCTGCTGGCAATTGGAGTTGAAGAAAATCCTGGTGCCACACTTGGCAGCCGCTGTAGCTGCGCGCAAGTTCTACAAAGCGCGCGGCACCTTCGAGTCCAATTGCCTCGTGGCCCAGTTCGCGAAACGCTTTCAGGTCCCTCCCTGGGCCGCAACCGAAATCGAGAATGCGAAAAGCCGGATTGCCCCGTAGCTGTGCTAATAAAGCGTCGCGATTCTGACTTACGTCATGATCCCGCGTGCCCTGCCAAAAGCTCTCGGCATGCTCGTTGTAATGACGAAGGGTAACAACCGATGTCTGCGCCAGTTCTTCGGTATTGAGCCGTGATGAGTGAGGTGTTCGCATGTGTTGAGAGCGGAGGCCTGTAGCAGCCGGGTACGGGTCAAATAATGCCGTGTCATCTCCTCGAATTCAAACGTAACGACAGGGATAAGGTTAAGGCGCGGGAGTTAGACCGCGTAGTACCTCAGATGATAGTATGTCGAAGAGATTAATTTCGGAGGTAATGATGAAAGTCGACAGCATCGATCACGTCGTCTTCACCGTCAAAGATATTGGCGCAACCTGTGAGTTTTACTCGAAGGTGCTGGGAATGGAGGTCGTTACCTTTGGCGAAGGCAGAAAAGCCCTGACCTTTGGCTCACAGAAAGTCAACCTGCAACAACTTGGGCGCGAAAGCACTTTGATAGCGGAAAAGCCTACGCCGGGATCGGCCGACATCTGCTTTGTCACTTCGGCTCCCATTTTCGAGGTCGTCGCGCACCTGAAGTCCTGCGGCGTACGCTTGGTCGGGGGCCCAGTGGAAAGAAACGGGGCGAGAGGCATGATGATGTCGGTGTATTTTCGCGACCCTGATTTGAATCTGGTCGAAGTCTCCAACTACGCGGGCATGTAGGAAACTGGCAAAATCCAATTAGGATTACAGTCTCGGTCACTTCTGTCTTAGCCAGGGGCTTCTGAAAGCTTCAATACTTCGTCGATCAAAAAGAGATCGGTCAGCAGGGCGCGCAAATGAATCAACGCATTGAGGTTATCGATCAATTGCGAGCTGATGATGCGTTGGGCGAGTACCAGACGGATGGCAGCCTGCGCCGCCACAAGATCACGGTTCATCACTTCGATAAACGCGTGGTAGGTGTCAGCTGATTTAATTTTTTTCCCTTTGGTCACGGATTTTAAAAGTTCCGTCAATCCTTCTAAGGCTTTGTCTGAGCGGTGAAGTTGCTCGCGTACTTCCGCGGTCGAACCGCTTCCCTCCTCGCCGGAGAGCCCCTGAGCAGCATAGGCCAGCATAAATTCATAGGCTGCCTCGATGGCCTCGATGCGCCCCTTTAACCCATCTTCTTGGGTGCTCATGGTCGCTTTATTTGCTGATCGTACTGTTTTGGAGCAACATTTATCGGCCAGCGGCCCGGGTCGTGGTGTTCGAGGTATCGTTCTCGGGAGATCCAACCGCGGAACATGGAAAGCGTGATCCAGCGCTTTTCTGGCCGCAACGCGAAATAAAAGTGAGCCAAAGCCAATGTAATGAGCGCCACGCTTCCCATGCCATGGAGGACATAAATTACCCCCCAGGTGTCATCGGAAAGTAAATAGGGATTGCGGTTCCACCAGGGAGTATCAACCTTTGCCATCATAAAGAGACCCGTTACGACGGCTGCCAACGTAGATATCGCAACGGCATGGTGGAAAAGCTTGTTCTCCAAGGGGTTCTTTCCCGGTTTTGCTGGCTCTGGGATATCCGGCCTGAAGACCTGCTTAATCGCTGCCCAGCCATCGCGCCAATCCTCACGATTGACCCAAATAAGGCCGAGGCCCTTCCACAATGAAGCGTGAACGATGTGAAAAATCACCGCCGCCGTCAGTATCAGCCCGGCGATCCAATGCGGCGTAACCCAAGAAAATTTAACACCTAGAATGGGCAGAAAACCGGTCAGAAGCAGCGTCAGAACTGAAAGGGCCATGACCCAATGAAAAATTCTCGAGGCCAGCGTGTGGCGAAGAATTCTCTCGGGGATTGAATTTAGGTGATAATTCGAAACGCTGGAAAGAGTTGTTCCTGGCGTACGCCAGCGCCAAAAATATAGTACCGCGTGCGCCAGTATAAACAGCACGCCTATGGCAACTGCAATCCAGAGGAGATCCCAGGAAAGGCCGATGAGGATATCTTGGCCCCAAGGGTTCCTTTCCCGGCGCACCCACTCCATCTACACTTTTACTCCGCGCACGGCCCGCTTCACGAGGTTTTTCATGAGGGGGACTTTGTAGTGGTTGTAGTTAAGCGGCTTGGCTCCCCATATGGCTGTTTGACCTGCAAGCTCGGCCGTTTCCTCGCTGATTTTTTCGCCGCGGAGGCTATCCTCCACGGGCTTGAGCCTGAGGGGGCGTGCCGCCACGCCGCCAACGACGATGCGCGCCTGTTTGATTGCGCCCGCCTCGACGATCATGGCCGAGGCAAGGTTTATCAAAGCAAAATCCCATGCCTCGCGGTCGGCCACCTTTTCAAAGTAAAAACGCGCCCCGGCCCAGGTTCGCGGGATGCGAATAGCGGTCAGCAGATCGCCCGGTTTAAGAATCGTCATCCGTGTAATATCTACCTTGGGGCCAATAAAGAATTCTTCCGCTTCAACGACCCGTTCTCCCTTGGTGTTGCGAATGACGAACTTTGCTTCCAGAGCGATCAATGCGGGCGCTGTGTCGGAAGGCGTGACGGCGACGCAACGATCCGCTTCAAAAAGACAGTGCTCACGGTTCATTGCCGTCGGCGTGTCGGCATAACAGGTATTGCCGCCGGCGCGATAGCAGGGCATACCGTCGCGGTAGTACCAACAGCGCGTGTCCTGGGCGAGATTGCCGCCGATGGTTCCCTGGTGTCTGATTTGTGGTGTCGCCACTTTGCGCGCCGCCTCAGCGAGTAAACCGAAGCGCGTCTGAATCAAGGAGGCTGTGGCAACTTCGGTGAGCGTCGTCATCGCACCGATCTCCACCCCATCTCCTTGTTGCTTGATGCCTCTTAGTTCCTTGATCTGGCTTAGATCGATGACCCATTTGGGCCTTTTAACGCGATCCTTGAACCAATCGAGGCTGTCCATTCCACCGGCGAGCAACCACGCCTCCTTACCGTATTTGTTTGCCAGATTGAGGGCGTCACCGACGCTAGCAGGCTGGAACAACTCAAAGCCAGGAATTGTATCTTGGATTATAGCCATGCCTTTGCCCTCCTCTTAAACCTCGACCTCGAGCGGTTTGTAAGACTGGGACTTTTTCTCCACCGCGTTTACAATCATGTCACAGCTTACGGGCGCACGGTTGAAATAAACGCCTCCCAAGGCGTCAGAGATGGCACACACGACCGCAGAGGAGGCAGCGCCCGTGGGCGGCTCGCCGATGCCCCTGGCGCCCACCGGGTTATGTGGGTCAGGTTTATTGACCGCGTCCCATTGCATTTCCAGCGGAACGTCCAGATAGGTCGGAAGCTTGGCGTTGTGAAGACCCTTGGTTGCCGACAGTCCGAACTTCGGATCGAAGACATGTTTTTCTTTTAGCGCTAAACCAAATCCCTGCACGCAGCCGCCGGTGATTTGAGTTCCCAAGCTCTCGGGATGGAGAACGGTGCCGCAATCGGCAACGCCAAGACATTCTTTGATATCCACATGTCCGGTTTCCAAATCAACCTCAACTCGCACAAAAGCGGCGCAGAAGGCGGGAACAATCCCCTTGCTCGGCAAAGTGTCTTTTGCCACGCCCATGAGACCCTGCCCCGCCAGTGCGCTGGCGGAGCGCGCCGTCAGCGGATTTAGATCTGTCGGTAGTTCTTGGCCGCTGTACTTGCCGCCAAGCTTGATGGCCCGGCTTGCTGCGTCCGCCAAGCTCAGGCCTTGAGCCGCGTTCGATTTGCGATAAACCCTGCCGTTTGCGACATCATAGTCATCGGGTTGGCCGTTGTATTCCTTCGCGGCTATTTCCTGGAGTTTTTTCTTGGCATCCATCGCCGCCACATAATTAGTCCGGCTCATGGTGAAGGAGCTGTTGCTGCCAACCTGGGGAGAATTCCACGGCATGTTTCGCCCGGAACTACCAAAGACAATTTCGCAGCGATTCCACGGCATGCCGAGAACTTCGGCTGCGACACGGGAGGTGGCGGCGTAAGAAAAGGTTCCCAGATTACCGGTGCCGTTGTGGATGTAAAGTTTCCCATCTGGCTTTATGAGCACCAGTCCATCAAAGCCGGTGCGGCCGGCGGAATGGTACGCTACACCCACGCCGATCCCCGTTACCTTGGTTCCTTTCCTTTGGCCGCTAAGGGCCTTTTTCTTGTCCCACTGGAAACGAGCGGCTCCCTTGTCCAGCGCGTCACGAAGATAAGAGCTCGTTATGGGAACCTGTTTGCCGCCGTATTTGCCGTCATGGCCTGGCGCGTTGATGCGCCGGATGGCGACGCGATCGAGGCCTAGCTTACGCGCTGCTTTGTCGATAAAGGGTTCGATAGCCGTGGCCATCTGGTTTTCTCCAGGACCCCGTTGGGCGCTTCGCGGCGGCGTGTTGGTTAAAACGGGCATGCCGCGCCAGCGCATGGCTAGGGGCTGATAAACGATGGAAACTCCGCCCGCCGAGTTGCGAAAGTCAGGAAACCCTTCATAGGGTCCGTTGCTCTGGATGACGTAGAGATCGAGAGCCGTGATACGTCCGTCCTTGCGAAAACCGATCTTGACGTAGCCTTGAAAACTTGGCCTTGCTCGGCCAATCGCATGTTCCTCGGTGCGGCTCACCCGCAGCATCACCGGTCGGTTGATTTTTTTCGACAACAAGGCGGGAATGCCCCACTGGGGGTAGCCCGTTCCCTTGCTGCCAAACCCACCGCCGCAATTTTCCGCTATGAACACCAGTTGCGCCGGATTTATGCCCACAAGCTTGGCAATGCCCGGCACTGCGAAGGCGACGCTTTGGCAGGAGCCGTGAAGGTAGAGCTTGCCATTTTGCCAGTATGCCATCGCCGTGCGCGGTTCCATGGAGTGGTGGGATAGCGACTGGGTTACGAAGCTCTCTTCGATCACCAGCTCGGCTTCTTTGAAACCGGCCTCAATATCGCCGTACTGCCACTCTTCTGCGGGTTTGCCCAGGGGGAGCTTGCCCTGGTTCACCGCCGCGAAATCGCGGGCCGTCCATTTAATGGTCTGAAGCTTTATGCCCCGGTTCGCCACATTTCCTTCCGAACAGGCATTGGGCCCCCCGGGTCTCAGGCTCTCCAGCGGGTCAATGACGAAAGGCAACGGTTGCAAGTCGACTTTGATCTGTTCGATGGCGTTGGCCGCGGTGGTTTCGTCGACGGCCGCAAGAGCAAGAATGGGCTCGCCGGCATAAAGCGGTTCGTTGGTGAGAATCGGCTCGTGCGGGAGCTCCACCTTGGGAACGTCATCAGCGGTTAACACACCAAAAACGCCTTTGATCGCCAGCGCCTTGCGGCTGTCGATCTGACGCACTTTGGCATGGGGCATGGGACTGCGCAGTAGCTTGGCGAAGACCATACCCTCGGCGCGAAAATCCTCAGCGTACTTCCCCTTGCCCGTGACCTTGCCCAACAGATCCGGTGGCGTGAAATCTTTACCGATAAGTTTATAACTAGCCATATCAGCTCGCCTCCGCTGCCCGCATGACAGCGTTTAGGTAATTATTGTAGGCACCGCAGCGGCAGAGATTACCGGACATAGCCTCGGCAGCCTGAGCCCGAGTGGGCTTGGGATTGACCTTGAGAAGCCCCACCGCCGACATGATTTGGCCTGGCGTGCAGAAGCCGCACTGCGGCGCTAGCTCATCGATAAACGCCTGCTGCACGCGATGGAGTTTGCCGTCGGCGCTTGCCAAACCCTCGATGGTGGTGATTTTGGAGGCCCGCGCCGTGTGCGTGAGTACCGAACAGGAATAGTGAGGCACGTCATCGATCAACACCGTGCAGTTGCCGCACTCTGCGCGATCGCAGCCAAGCTTGGTCCCGGTGAGCCCCAGTTTGTAACGGAGCGTCATCGCCAGGGTTTCCTGCTTCATCACGTCGACGCGACGCTTCTGACCGTTGACGGTCAGAGTCACCATTCTTTCAACGGCACCCGCAATGCCTGGGTTGACCTGGGCAAACCCGTTGCCGCGGAAAAGGTAGCTCACCGAGGAAACCGTTGCGCCGGCGGCGATGACCCCCTTGATAAAGCTTCTGCGGGAAACACCTGCGACAGTGTCTCCGCTCCCGTTCTTCATGGCATCCATAGGGTCCTCCGTTTGGGATAAAATCGATTTCTCACCGCTCATGGCTAGGGCTTATATTCCGGTTCATAACCTCTGTCAATAAAATTACCAGCCCCGCGGAACATAGCGAAGATTCCTTGTTAGTTGTAAATGCCGCAGCGCTGAAATGGAGACTCGTGAAAAGGAACGCAATCCCGCGCCCGTTCATTGAAAAACGATGACGCCGCGTTTGACCTCGCCCCGTTCCAAATATCCAAAGCCCTCATTGATTTCTTCCAAACTGTAGCGGCGCGAGATGAGCCGGTCGAGATCGAGACGGCGCGACTTATACAATTCGACGATGCGCGGAATATCGATCCGTTGCTGGGCGTTGCCGTAGGCGGTGCCCATCAAGGTCTTTTGTTGAGATACCAGTTTGAAGGCATTGATCTGGGCGAGATCGGCCTCGGGGGCCATGCCGATAATGACGGCTTTCCCTCCAGGGCGAATGCATTCGACCGCCTGCTCTATGGTTTTGGCTAGACCTATCGCTTCGAAGGCAAAATCAACTCCTCCCTTGCATAACCTCAGCACCTCGCTCACCGGGTCGACGCGGGCCGAGTTGATGGTGTGGGTCGCCCCGAACTCACGGGCGTATTCCAATTTGTTGTCGAGGACATCGACGGCAATGATCTGGCTCGCGCCAACCAGGCGGGCGCCTTGAACGACGTTCAAACCCACGCCGCCGCAGCCTATGACCATGACCCGCTCTCCCGGCTGCACGCGTCCCGCATGGGTTACCGCGCAAACCCCGGTGGTGACGCAACAACCGATGAGCGCCGCCACTTCACTGGGGATATCATCTTCAATCGGGATGGCTTGTTCGGCGGGACAAACGATCCTTTCCGCAAAGGTGCCAAGGCGAGTTGAAACATACAGGGGTTGGCCACGAACGCTGACCCGCGAGGTGCCATCGCACATCAATTTGCGTGAAACTTTATGCCCATCGCATAACACCGGCACTCCGCGCACGCAGTGATCGCAGCGGCCGCAGTTCGGTCGAAAGGAGAGAATCACGCGATCGCCAACTTTTAAGTGCTGCACTCCCGGGCCGACGGCTTCAACGATTCCCGTGCCCTCGTGGCCGAGAATTACGGGAAAGGCCGGCTCGCGATGCCCTTGAATATTGTGGAGATCGCTATGGCAGATGCCCGTCGCGCCGATGCGGACCTGGGCCTCGCCGCTCCGGGGCTCCTCGAGTTCCACCGTCTCGATGATCAGTGGGTTGTTTGGTTTGTAGAGAACGGCAGCGCGCATTTGGACAGCCATAATGAACACTCCCTTCGCTAATCAATTGATGGAGAAATTGTAAGCCTCATTTCCGCTCAAGTACCTCTGGGTTGAGAAGCATCAGCGGCTTGCCGTCGAGGTAAGCCAGAATGTTTTCTATTGCCTGTTGATAGCGCTCTTTGAGAATTTCGACGGTGGCGTAACCGCGATGGGAAAGCAGGATGGCGTTGTCGAAACGGCGCAGCGGATGGTCCATGGGCAGCGGCTCGGTTTCGTAAACGTCCAGGCCGACGCCGCCCAGACGGCCGCTTTCGAGGGCCTTGATTATTGCGGCTTCGGATACGATGGGCCCGCGCGCCGTATTGACCAGCATGGCGCCGGATTTCATCATGGCCAATTCCTTCTCGCCGATCAGGCCTCGTGTGTTGGCGTTTAACGGCACATGGATGGTCACGATGTGTGATTCTCGCAGGAGCGTTTCCATGGTCGCGCATTCCGCTCCCGCCGTGGCGGCCTTGTCGGCGGTGAGCGTGCGGGAGTAGGCCATCACACGAGTATTGAAAGCCTTCACGATGCGAGCCACTTCCTGGCCGATTCTGCCGAAGCCAAGGACACCGACCGTCTTTCCTTCCAACATTTGGCCCGGAATAGGGGGCCAGCTTTCCTGGCGCATGCTCTGGTTGACTTGGGGAATCTTGCGCAGGAGCGCCAGTATGAGGGCGATGGTCAATTCCTTGGTCGTTGCGCCACTGTCGCTCGGGGTTCCCGATACCGTGATGCCGCGTCCCGTAGCCGCGGCCAGATCGAGATGCTTGCTGGTACGACCTACCTGAGAGATCAATTTGAGCTTCGGCATGAGTCTTATTTCCCGCTCCATGAGATAGGTGCGCTCGCGCATCAAAAGAATAGCGTCCATGTCGCCGAGGGCCCCAGCGATTTTCTCCGGAGAATCCAGTCGCTCGCGCAAAACTGTCACCGCGGCGCGCGCTTTTAGTTTTTCATAGGCCGGCACGGTGGCAGCCAATTTTTCAAAATCGTCGAGAATGGCAACACGAAAGTCATCACTTTTCATCGCCAACGTCCTCTCATAAAGTCGCTGTTATTTCGATCTCGCACAGTTTCCCGGGGGAAGAGTAACCATCGACAAAAGAATATTCTAACTGTGGAATCGCGGCTTTGACGCGTCGCTGGAACAGCTCTTTGAGTTTCTCTACTTGTTGGCTGCGATGGAGGAAAAAAGAAATCCTGGCCACTCTTTCCCAGGAGCTTCCCGCGTCTCCGAGAGATCCTTCGATACGGGGAAGTATACTGTCCAATTGTTCCTCAAGGGAAGGCAAAACGGCGGTCACACCGGAGAGGACGATGACGTTGTCATAAACCAGAAAGCGCAGCGGAACGATAGGGGGATCATATTCAACCAAACGCTTTTCCATTTCCGGTTTTGTCGGTTTCATGGCGAGGAGATCGACGGCTACGCTCGCATTGGAATCGAAGTGGCTGGGCGCGATGTAGCTGGAGCTAGCGGAGCGGGCCTTACCGGATAGGATCTTGACCCGCTCGCTGCTGCCGAGATCGCGGCTTTCCCTGTCCCGACCCCATAGGCGGGTGCGAACCGTATTATCCAGAGTTAGTCCGTGGAGTCTGAGCTCCTGATCAAAACGGTGAAAAAGCCCCTGGGCTTCTGCGGTCGCAGTGGCTTCGAGTTTTGCTTCACCGATTAATTCGTAAAATTCCATCCCGAGCCAGATAAATATTCGCTTGCGCATGACGGTTGCCCTCCGCACGGATGGCGCTGATCCTATACCAGCAAAATTTTTGGATCAATCAAGGAGAGAGGCTGTTCTGGGTTAGCTGTGAAGCGTGATCAAAGGGGGACGGTCCCCTTTCCGAAAGCGGGACCGCCCCCTGAGCAACTGGCGGACCTGGAAGCGGGGCGCTTACCTTCCTTCGGCCCGGGGGAAGCCGTAGGCTTCCACGATTTTCTTTTGATAGCTCTCCATCTTGGTGTAGTGATCCCAGTCGATAACCGACAGCTTCAGGCCTCTGGCGAGCTTGTCCTGTACCGACCCCGCGGTGAGAACCGACGCTCCATAGGGTTCGCTTTTATCGAGGATCGCCTGGCCTTCGGCGGAAACCAGGAACTCGAGCCAGAGCAAGCCGGCGTGGGGATTCGCCGCCGCGTCCAGGATACCCTGAGCCTCGTTGAGGCGGGTGGGCACCGGCTCAATTATTTTGAGCTGCAAAATTTTTGTGGGATCCTTCTCTTGGGCTTCCAACACTGTGCCGAGATTCGGCCCGAGAAGGATAGGTCGCTCTCCGGACAAGATGAGTGGCATCGCTCGCGAATTGCCGCGCACCCAGACTGGGTTCTGAGCGGCGAGCTTGCGGGCAAAGTCCAATGTCTTTTCCAGACCCCATGCGGGTACGAGAGCGGCGACATCTTTGGGACGAATATCGAGCATGAATTTGCGCCCCTTGAATTCTTCCTTGAGAAACCCTTCCCAGGTGTTAGGAATTTTTTCCGTCGGCACGATTTGTTTGTTATAGGCGACGACCTGAAGATCGCTTGCGACGGCGACAATATGACGGTTCACGGGATCGATCATTTTTATCGGGATCTGAAGGGCGCCGTTTTGTGCCATTCCCAGAATATCAAACTTCTTTTGGTGGGGCAGGTATTCACCGTAGAAGTCAAAGGCGAGATAGTTCACATCCCAGCTTTTAGCTAAACCCGCCTTCATCTCTTGAATCATGCGCAGATAGACTTCAGTGCCATTGATTTCTTGGACGCGAGTGTTGATAAAGGGATATTTCTTTTTAAATGCTTCGGCCAGGACGTTTAAAGTCGCCTTATCCAGGGAGCCAAAAACACGCAGGTTTCCCTCTTTCTTCGCATTGGCCACGATTTCATCTTTGCTGCCGAGGAAAATATATCCCCTGGCTTCAGCCTCTTGTTTCGCTTTGGACAGGGCAGGGTTTGCCGCCGCGGCGAATACCGCAGAGTCCGTCAGGCAAGTACCCAGGATCATGGCGGTCATGAAAATCGCTTTTTTGGAAAAATTGCCAATATTCATAAGTTTTCTCCTCTTTCTCGGCAACGATGCAGCGGCTTGCGTTTTTATATCAGTTTCGCTGTTGGGGCTGACCCATAGTTGCGTGCCTGAGTCGTAATTCTCGAGTGGCCCTAGGAACTTTCATACTCCGATTGCACGCTAGTGTCCAGTGTAATTCATCGCCGCGGCCGGCGCCCGTTTTTGTCATTGCACCGCAAAGTGAACCTGACGAGTCGTTGTCCGACTACTTAAAACCAAGGCGAATCACCCGGTCATCATCTTGTGCGGGATTGCCGCGCCCATCGCGGTTACTGGTCAGCAGATAGAGGGCTCCGTCGGGTCCTTGGGCGATATCGCGCAGGCGGCCGAGTTGCCGATAAAAATAGCGCTCTAGCTTTATCGCCCGCCTTGGGTTGTCGGCGTCGAGCATGACACGATAGAGGGTTTGCCCTCTGAGACCCGTGAAGAGCAGTGAGCCGGACCAAGGTCCATAGCTTGCGAAGGTCGCACCGCCGGGGGCCCAGGTTTCGCTGGTCGTGCTATGGATCACCGGCGAGACCATTCCGTCATGGGTCTCGTCGCCGCGAATCGTTGGCCAGCCATAATTCTTACCTGGTTCGATATAGTTCACTTCGTCGCGGCAGCAGCCCTGAAAACCGCTCGGGCCATGTTCCGTGGAGTATAATCTACCCGTCTTCGGCTGCCAGGCGAGGCCTTGGGGGTTGCGGTGTCCATAAGAGTAGACATAAGAATTCGGGAAAGGGTTGTCGGCGGGAATGGAGCCGTCGGCATTGAGTCTTAAGATTTTTCCGGCGAGGGACGAAAGATCCTGTGACAGCGCCGTATTCTGCGCATCTCCCATGGTCCAGTAAAGCTTACCGTCAGGCCCAAACTTCACCCGTCCTCCGTCATGATTGTTGGCGCCGGGAGCGTTGTCGATCAATACCTTGTCGAAAACGCCTTTGCCCGTCGTCTTGTCTTCACGCAAACGCACCAGACGATTTTGTAAGCGGCGGTTTGGGCCGAGATAGGTGTAGGCAACGTAGACTAAAGGGTTCCGGGAAAACTCCGGGTCCAACGCCAGACCCAACAATCCCGCCTCGCTCACATGGGCGACATCGAGCACCAGCCACGGTTCGGGATGCAAGCGTCCCCCCTGCAAGACACGGATGCGGCCAGGCCTTTCGCTGATGAAAATCCGCCCGTCCGGGGCAAAATCGATGGCCCATGGCGTCTCCAGGCCACGAATCAGAACCTCGATTTTGACATCGGGATTGACTTCGGCGCGGTGTTCCACCGCCGGATTGCAAGCCGCGACGATAAGAATTAGCAGTGGAAATATTAATCTCACCGCACGCACCAGGGAAGCCATTCGCCGGGAGGGTCGATCATCCGCCGCGCGCCGCTCTGCGTTCGACTCTCGCCCCATTTTCCCACACCGGCCGCAGGTCTGCCGAGTAGGGGTAGCGGATGCCGTTCTCTTCCAGGATTTTTCCGGTAGCTGCCATCAGCTCGGCACGATTGAAGACCATGGTTTCGTGGGTTACAGGCCCTAAGCTGGCAAACTTGAATGTGACTTGAGCCTCACCATTGTCGCGTAGAATTTCCACCAGGTGGCGCAAATTTTTAACCGGGATGCCGTTTACTTCGCTGACCACGGACCGGTTAGGATCGTCATAGCCGTTGGTAATCGAATGAGGAAACATGGGGGACGAGACGACTACGAGTTCCTCCCCGTCGAACTTAGGCTTGTCATAGCGGCGATGCATGAGCGGGTTGGAGCGCCGCGCCAACGTCGCCGATCGCTGATTGCCGAGCCGTTCGAGGTAGTCCTGCGTGGATTGAGAAAATACCAAGGGTCCGGCGATAAAATACCTCGGTAGCGCGTTCATTAGGTACGGTATGACCAGCGCCCGCTGCGAGCTTACCGGCAAAGCGATTTCACTGAGTTGGCCGTCACGAAACACAGTGAGAGGAAGGACTCCGTTTTTCGTGAATTTTTGTACCAGGTACGATGCGGAAAGACGGAGGTCATACCGGACCATCACCTTGCCGTCGCTATCGATGGGCGTATTACCGATTCGAGTGACGACGTCCCACTCCTTTAACGGATAATCGGCATCGTTGCGGTAAGGTTCTGCGATCATCACGCCGTTCACGTCCCGCGGCAGTCCGAGTTTCGCCCGTAGCGCATCGTTCTCAACCGTCTGTATTAAATCGAACAATTGCGGTTTGCCGTCATAGTTGCCATCCGCGATGTCCTCCAAAAACAAAACAATCTCCTCCACCGGAATCAGGTACCCGATATTTTGCGCATTCTGAATCAGGCTGAACACGAGGCCCACCAATTTACCATCGCTCACCGCCGGGCCACCGCTGTTGCCGAAATTAAGCGCCGCGTCCACCTGTATGCGCAGTCCGCTGGCCTGGTAGTAATACTCCGTAAATTCAATACGTGAGATGATGCCCTGGGTGACGGAGAGTTCCGTGCCGCCGGTCGGATAACCATAAACGTTAACCGTGTCTTTGACGCGTGGGAGTTCATGGGCAAGGGGTAGTGTGCCCCGGTTCTCGAAGAAAGATTCGTCGTTAAGCTTGAGGATGGCCAGGTCCACGGCAGGCGTCATCGCCTCGACGCGGGCGGGGATGCGCCGGGCCGACTGATTGGGTTGAACGTAAATTTGGCTGGCATGGCGTACGACATGCGCGTTGGTTAAGATTCGCTTGCCGTCGATGACCACGCCGGAGCCTTTGACCTGCTGGGGGCTATTTTTTGTCCAGGGGCGCAAAACATCCGGGGTGTGATGCACCGCGTGAATTTTGACGACCAGGTCGCGAATTTCATCCTGGGCCAAGAGCCATGATGGCGCAAGAGAGATTAGGCAGAAGATTATCAGCCCCATTACGATTCGATTCATGGATACTCCTTTTCCCCATTAACCGAGATCGTATTATATACGAAAACTGACCTGAGAGTTAAACCCTTCTTCTGGAAAAAATAACACGGGCGATCTTTTGGACGTTTGGTGCAACAACCCTATCGGGTGCAAGCGGTCCCAGAGGTGTAAAACCCGTCGCAATCGCCCTCATTGCGCTCGAGGCGAGCACGAGCTTATCGGCCTAAGGCTGGGCTGCCGATTGACAACCGCGGTTTGATGTAGATCGTAGATATCCGTCGGGCTATGACATGGCGCGCAGAACTCTATGGCTCACGGCTAAAAACTCTCAGGGTTACAATCGCGGCCATCACGGCATGGCGCGGGAACGCCTTTTTCCCTTCCCGGAATTTGGCGTGGAGCTTTCGTTCTCTCCGTGACTTGCCGCATGCTGGCCGTCGCTTTGGGTAGTAGGCTCGCTGCCGTTGGCTAGCGTCTGGTCCCCGGGCGCCGTCAATGAAGCCGTGGGGTGACCATTTTCTCCGTTTTGTGGCTCGGTAATATCGTCAAGATCGGCGGTATCGGCATTGATCGGCTGGTCGCTTTCGAGGAGTCGAGCGGCTGCAACCAGATCGTCCTGGAATTGGCGGTGACCCGCGGTAAGCGATGCCTGCTTGGATTGCAGCTCTTGGAGGCGCTGTCGCAATTGATCTAATTGGTTGCGCCGTTCCTCGCTCTCGGCCAGCCGTTTTTGCCACTGCTCGATCTCGCTGCGTAACCGCTGGTTATCGCCTTGCAAATGCTGCTGCAGCCGTTCCATTTCCGCCATCCGACTGTTTGCGGCATCGAGGTCTCGGACCTTGTTTTGTGCCGCGTCGAGATCCCTATTGAGGTCGGCGACTTGCTGTTGCGTTCCCTCCAACTCTCTAACTTGCATCTGGCTTTCTGCGAGTTTCTGCTGCAATTCGACCATGGCGATTTGCATTGAGGATTGGCCATCGCCGACAAGTAGCGGCTGACCATCGGATTCGCCGCCAGGGGTTTCGCTCCCATGCAGTTGTGTTTTGAGGCTCGCAATACCCTCAGTCAATTGCTGATTTATGGCGCGTAATTGGTCGTTCTCGGCTTGGACGTTGGCCAGTCGATGTTGCGCGCTGCGGAATTCGTCAATAGTGTGCTGATCTTCATCCAGTTGCGCGGAGAGGGAGGCGACTTCATCTTGCAGTTTTTTATTGTTCATCACGACGTCAAGGGCCGCTGTGTTATCCAGGGGCTGAGTCTCGACGGTTGGTTCGGGCGGAATCTCTACTGGCGCGCTCATTAACCTCGTTTCCAGTACGCCAAGCTCTTGCCGCTTGATCTTGAGTTCCCGTTCCGATGCGATGAGAAAAACGCCCAGCAGGCCGATGGTGGCCCCTGCGAAGATCAGTATCCAGACCAGCATGTTATCCATGGTATTCTCCTGTTTTAGCCCTTCGGATGTCGCGCGCGTTCACGATGATTTTGTCGTTTAAGTCAAACTTATCCCGCCTCGGACAGGCCTTTGGCTAACCAGTGTGAGCCAATTCTATGCCAAAATATGCGGTTGTGCCTTCTGAGGTATAAGTGCTTGAAATATGGCGAGTAAATCCATTCGCTCTTGGGACAAAGAAAGGCCGAAGCGCCAGTCTTTAGAAGAAATTTCGTATTTCGCGTCAAAAATTGTCTAGTATGGCGCAATGACCCATCACATAATTGTCATGCCCGCCAACTAGTTAATTTATGCCCTGTTGGGAATTGCTCAGCAAAATCACCTTCTTTTCCTCGCAGCAAGGCAAAAATCGCTTATGCTCCGGGGGGGGGAATCGGCAAAAGTCCTACAACGGTGCAATAACGCTGGCTGTATCGGCTACGACAACAAGTCTTAATGCCAGCGCTGCAGCGAAGCTCGGTACCTTCGGCGGGGGGTATTATCCTCTTTCGGCGTTTGGGCTATGTTGCCGGCAGTGCGGGATTGGCGTTCTGCGATGATCCGGCGCGGCGCGAAAGGCTCTTGCGCTTCGCCTCGTGGATCGAAGGGGATAGTGGGCTGACCACAGCCGTGCGGATCATCGAGGGTAATCTCCGACCGCGCGACAAAGCCGAATCCGAATTGAAAGCATTCATCGCGCAAAACGAATCGAAGATGTTTGCTCGCGCCATCGCCGCTCCGGATTTTCGTGTGGGGGCCGATGCGCTGCTTCAGTCCTTTGGTGTCGGAAAAATCCAAGCCAATATGGCGCTGTCGCGTAAGGTCTATCAGTTGCCTGTGGGAGATCAAAGTGACGATCAGTTTCAGCACGGCAACGAATTACACGAGGCAATGCGCCTCGGTCGTAATGACGCCCAAGTGAGGGAATGGAACGCGATCCAGGCGGCCCCCGTTGCGGCAAAGCGTATCGACGTCTGGCGGTGGGGTGGACGGAACAGCCATTTATCCCTGTAGGATACATGGCCAACCCCGGCGAATCCGCCGAAGGACGGATCAGCCTCAGGTTGAAACGGGGGCGAGCCGGAATCCAGGGAATGCATTCAAACCTGGCTTCCCGCTTTCGCGGGAAAGACGTAGAGAGCGCTCATCGGACGAACGCAATTTGCATCCTGAGAAAACCCCGGACGTGAGTCCGGGGATATTTAGCTCAATCTTTGATCTGCACTATCACCTCGGTTTCCACCGGCGCATCGTTGCTGAGCGTGGCTACCCCTACTGCGGCGCGGGTATGCTCGCCGCGCCCGCCCCATAGCTCGACGAACAAATCCGACGCCCCGTTCACCACCTGTGGTACTCGCGTAAAGCCGGGAGCAACATTAACGTAGCCGATCATCTTGACAAAGCGCTCGACGCGGTCGAGATCGCCCAGCGCCGCCTTGATAATCGCCAGATGATTGAGGGCGCAGTTGCGCGCCATTTCGTAGGCCTGTTCCAAGGTTACCTTGTCGCCTACTTTACCCGCATATTTTAACGGTTGGCCATCGAGACGGCCGATGTTGCCGCCGACAAACAAAAGATTGCCGACTCGAACACAAGCAATATAATTCGCTCCGGGTGTCGGGGGAGCGGGGAGTTGGAGCCCGAGAGTTGTCAGTTTGTTTTCGATTTCCATGGATTCCTCCTAATGATGATGGGTTTGTCGCAGGTCATCGACGAGACGATTTTAGGCTAGCTCGCCCGAACATAACAAGTGGTTTTTCGCCGGGTTTCCTCCGTGAGGGTTCGCGTGCGTTCCTCCTCGCCCGATCACCCACGAAGGCGCGATGGAGAGGGTGGTTCTTGCGGGCTTCTATCCGACCGGGGATGAACCTTCCAGCTTGAAGCTGGGAGCGGGTCAGTTAATTGCAAGTCCGGGTTGACATTGGATGGGACTTTTGCGAGGGAAAAGTAATATGTCACTTTCCCTTCCCGGATAGACGCTATAATTCTAAACTTGCCTTGGCCAGCTATTACAGACCCTGCCAGTCAAGATGAAAGGGGCTCACGATGAATAAATTCGAAAGAAAACCAAGGATAAAAACCTTCTCTGCGGTTTTAGCGCTCTTTTTACTCGGGCCGAGTATTAGTCACTCTAGCGCCGACTACTACGCGGGGAAGACTGTCGTTCTCATCGCCCCCACAGAGGCGGGGGGAACGGCTGATCTACGCGTTAGGTCCATGGCGCCGTTTTTCAGGAAATACTTACCGGGAAATCCGACTGTGGTGATTGAGTATATGACCGGGGGTGGAGGGCGCAAGGCCGCCAATCATCTCTACAACAAAGTCAAACCGGATGGCCTCACCATCGGCGCAATGGCCGGTGGCGTGGTAGGATTGGCCATCATGGGCGAAATGGGTATTCAATACAATCCGGATAAATTTATCTACCTCGGCTCGCCGCAGCATATAAACCATGAGGTCCTTTATACTCGCGCGGATCTCGGTTTAGACACCCTGGAGAAACTGCGGGCAAAGCCGGGCATCCGGATCGGCGGGCAGCAGATCGGCCAAACGGCGTACACCGCAGGGCGACTCTTGGCATACTTTCTAGACATGAAGGATCCTAATTTCGTCGTCGGCTACAGCGGGCCGGAGCTTGATGTCGCGCTAAGGCGCGGCGAACTCGACGCGCGGGTGAATACTCCGATTTCGGCCCTACGGCGCAACCCCGAATGGCTTGAGAAGGGGATCATGCACTGGCACGCGATCATAGAGTCTCCCTTGGGGAAAAAGTTTCCGCGCCTCGAACACCTTCCGGAAATCGAAACCTTTGCGAAAAATACTCAAGAGAAAAGGTTGATTCTACTATGGCGCAATATGCGCGGCGTCGGCTCCCCTTATGTTCTGCCTCCAGGCACGCCGAAGGCGATCGTTGCGATGGTGAAGACAGCGGTGGTCAAAATTTTGGCCGACCCGGAATTTCCCCCTTACTATAAAAAGTTAACCGACCAAGAAGCGTCGCCGCTGAGCGCCGACGAATTGACTAAAGTCGTGGCGGAGATACCACGGGACGAGGGGACCTTAGATTTATTAAAAAAATTTGCCGGCCCTGGGCCCCTGCCGCGGCGCTAGCCTTGCGGCGGCGCGCCGGCTACTGGGCTTCTGGTGGGAGGAGCCGGAACAAAAAGATAAGGGGGGCGCCACAGAATGTCCCCAATTTCTCCGTTAGTGAAACTCGACCGATTGTCTCCATTTCTCGATGCGACACAGGGGGCCGGCAATCCGCCACCTGTATTGGATATAATTAAACTTCATTGAGGATCCGATGGAAGTTTATCCCGGGATAACAACGGACCCGGCGATTCGATTCGGCAAGCCCTGCGTTACCGCCACAACGATTGATGTGGCGACCGTGCTCGGAAGATTTGCCGCCGGCGACAAGGTCGAAGCGATCCAAGAAGATTTTCAACTCACGCGCGATCAGGTTATGGCGGCCCTTGACCACGCCACACATATAGCCGAGGATCTTCTCCCGGCCGTCAAATGCGCATGATCATATTCTGGACGAAAACTTTCCGCATTATTGACAAGATCGTATAGGTAAAGGATATTGCAACCAATCTTGAAAACCTTGGCGCCTTGGCGAGAAAAAATCTTGAATTAGATCTATCTCACAAACTTCAGGATAGAATCGTAGCAAGAAGGAGTCAAAATCATGCTCGAATACAAAACCATCAAAGTCACCCGGCAGAACAATTGCGCCACAATCGAATTTACCCCGCCGATGCTGGTCCACGACAAAAATGACGTCGCACCCAGGCCCGGCCGTCACCGCGAACTTGGCATCGCGCTGGATGAGATCCGTTTCGATAATGAAATCCGCGTGGTCGTCATTACCGGGCAAGACGACGTTTTCTGCATGACTGCTCCCAACCATCCGCACTTTCACGGCCATTCACCGGACAAGACATGGGACGGCCTGCAGGCGCTCCACCACACTTTCCAGCAGATTATCGAGATCGAAAAACCGATCATCGCCAAAGTCAACGGCGGGGTAAAAGGATGGGGCTCCAGCCTGGTTTTTTCCTGCGACTTTATCCTCGCCCGCGAGGACGCGGTCTTTTGCGATCACCATCTCGGCATGGGCGACGGCAACCCTCGCGTCGGGAGACCCGGTGCCGGGATCGTACCGGGGGACGGAGGCTCGATATTCGTACCCCTCCATATGAGCCCGCCGCTCGCCCGCGAGTACCTTTGGCTGGGTAAGCAGTTGACCGGCAAGGAACTCTACGAGAGAGGCTGTATCAACGCAGCGGTGCCGGCGAGCGAACTCGACTCGGTTTGCGACCGAATGGTCGACGCTCTCCTGCGCAGACCGCCCTACGCGTTAGCGTTTGCCAAGAGGGTGTTTAACCGCTTTTATGCGGAGCGGTTCAATTTGATGTTCGACATCGGCTACGCCTACGAAATGATGAACAAAGAACAGCATGAACGCTACGCTGGCGGCCGAGGAGTAGCGACGCTTTGAGCGCCGCCTCGCCACTATTCGCCCGGGCACCGTGAACGATTGGCACAGAGCGAAGCGATTGAACGGCTTGAACGATTTGAACCTTTTTATGTTCCCCTTCCTCATACCTATTCGTGCGAATCAACGCCTTGCGCCGGTCCGACCCCTCAATTTCTAATGTTGACAGCTCCAGGATCAATCCACTAGTGTCGGACTTATGGAAACGAACAGGGGGCTACCATGAACAGCCAAAACAACAATCCCGTCATCGACGCCGACGCGCATGTCGTGGAGTGCGCGCACACGTGGGACTTTATGGACAAGTCCGAAGAGAAGTATCGTCCGATACCCTTGGAAGCGCGCGAAGAAGCCGGTGTACGCCAACAGTTTTGGCTGGTCGATGGAAGAGTTCGCGGTTTTCGCTTTGCGGTTCTCTCGGACGAGCTCATGGCCAAGCGCCAACAACAGGTCGGTAGGAAGTTCGCCGAGCGGCAGGAATCTCGTGAGCTGGCCAACGTCGATTTGCGTCTCGATCACATGGATCAAACAGGAGTCGATATTCAGGTGTTGCACAACACCATGTTCATCGAGTCGTGCACCGACCGTCCAGCGGTCGATGTGGCGCTCTGCAAGAGTTGGAATCGCTGGCTTGGCGACATCTGGAAGCAGAGCGAAGGGCGCCTGCGTTGGTCCTGCATGCCGCCGCTGCTCAGCATGCCGGACGCACTCGATCAGATTCGCTGGTCGAAGGAAAACGGCGGCTGCGCCGTCTGCCTGCGCCCCGTGGAGGGCAATCGTCTGCTCGCCGACTCCTACTTTTACCCCATTTACGACGAAGCCCAGAAGCTCGACATGGCGATCGCCATCCACATCGCCAATGGCAACGCCTGGCTCAACGATCTCTACGGCAACCATCCGGTGCGCATCGCGACGACCTTTCACCGCTTTAGAATACCGACGGTGGGGGCGTTTAACGACATCGTCATGAGCGAAATCCACGACGTCTTTCCCAGGCTCCGCTTCGGCTTTATCGAAGCGAGCGCCCAGTGGGTGCCCTGGATCATGCACGAAGCGAAAACCCGCTTTCGAACGCTCGGCCGGCCGTGGCCGGAGAATCTGCTCAAGGAGTTCGGCTTGTTCGTCACCTGTGAAAATTGCGATGATATCGCCTACATCGTGCGCGAGGCCGGTGAGGACAATCTGGTCATCGGCACCGATTACGGTCACACCGATTCTTCGAGCGACCTTGATGCCATCAAAATTTTCCGGCGGCGCGACGATCTATCGCCCGCCGTCAAAGAGAAAATATTGAGCGATAATGCGCGCGCTCTCTACGCGTTGTAAGAGCCTACTGCCGGGTTTCACCAGCTCAACGGTCAAATCAACGCATTTCTTGTTGATTGCCGCTCCGATATCGGCCGGCGCTTCGTGAAGCAGGGTGGACCTTGCGGTCGCTCATTGTCTGCGCCAGCCTGGTGGCGCGATATGGTGAAGGGTTTACCGCCTCGCGAAAATCTCCTTGAGCAGGCGGTCGATGGGACCGAGGTCGGTAAACTCCGGCAGGGTCAGGTCCAGGTACCTCCGTCCCGGCACGAGCCTGGTTTCCGCCGGCAGCATTTCCTTGGGGATGTCGATCCTGCGCGAGTAGGGAGGCAGCGCGCCCAGGAGGTCCTTGGACATCTGGAGCGCGGTCTGCCCCTTGCGCGAAAGGAACCAGTTGATAAAAACCCGGGCCGCATTAGGATGAGGCGCTCCGCGCATGAGGCCCACGGCGCCGCCGCCCGTGCTGAGAGGCTCTCCTTCTTTCCAGTCCCCCATCTCGAAGTGATCCACCGGCAGTCCCTGGCTTTTTGCCTTGTCGATCTCCCGGCAGCCGAGGCAGATGGCGAACTTCCCGGCCGCCAGCCAATCGTCGATCGTGCGCTGGTCGCCGAAGGTCATGTCCATGGCGCCGAAGAAGCGCCGCATGAAGTCGGGCCCCAATTCCGGATGGTAGTAGTAGAACTGGAGGTGGGCGGTGATGCCGCCGCCCAAGGCGGGCTTCTGGGAAACGATCCTGCCTTTCCACTTGGCATTCACAAGGTCGCCGTAAGAGCGAAAATCCTTGGGGTCCACGAGGTTCCTGTTATAGCCCAGGCCGCGCAATCCGGGCAGGACGATGTAGACAAACACGAACTGACCTTCGGGGTCCGTGAAGGCGTGGCGGCCGCCGTACCACTTGGATTCATCGAGCACCTCGGGAAGAATGAAGGCGGGCTTGAGTGGCTCCAAGACCTTGCCGCCGTGCAGGGTCAGCCCGGTGCCGGACCCGCCGCTGAAGAGATCGGCGAAAACCTTGCCCGCCCGAGCTTCCGCCATGACCCGCGATACTAGCTGGTTCCCGCCACCGGTCACGGTGACGACGCGTATTTCCGGATAGTCCTTGCGAAACTCTTCCAGCAGCGGCGCCTGGCCGTAACGGTTCACGTAGAGGTTCAGCCGCCCTTCTTTTTTCGCCGCCTCCACCACCCGGGCCCACTCGCTCTTCCAGTCGGCGAGCACCCGACCGGCGGCGAGCGAAAGAATTATTAACCCCGCAATCATGACGGCGATTCGCTTTTGCATGCCTCGCCTCCTTTTCCAAACGTGAGCCGAGCGATTCACGTCGGCCCCGACGCCTCTCTTTCGTATCCTAATCGCGCGACAGATGTCCAGCCCCGCCTCAAACTCTTCCATAATCCGTGAGGAAAAGGTCGCTTGATGTCAGGCATTCGCATTGCATTGCGATTTAAGTTGTCAAAGGAGGATGGCAGGCGTTGAACGTTTGAACCTTGAACCGCCGTAAGCCCTTTAACAGCTTGAACGGAGCGGAGCGATTGAACGGCTTGAACCTTTCTTTTATACGAGCCGCTTGATCATTTGCCGGCGCGCGGAAAACCGTAGGCTTCGACGACCATGCCCATCCACTTGGGCGTGTTTTGGAAGGTGCGAAAGTCGTTGACCACAACTTTTTTTCCCTTCGCGACCTTTGCCACTTCTCCATCGCCAAAGATGCTGGACTTTATTGGTTCGTATTCGTCGATTATTTTTTGCCCTTCAGGACTGGCCATATGCTCGATAAAAAGAAGCGCAGCATATGGATGGGAAGCGCTCTTTAGAATAAAGTGATTCTCTCGCAAGTACACCGGTGCGGGCTCGATAATCTTGCACTGGAGAGACTTGGTCGGATCTTTTCTGGCGGCTTCGACGCAGCTTTGATAAAAAGTCATCTGGTGAATCGCCTGCTCTCCGCTTGCCAGAGCGCTCATCGCGCGCTGATTGCCGCGGACCCAGACAGGGTCTTGTTCCTTGATTTGACGCGCGTATTTTAACACCCACTCTTCACCCATTCCCGCCATCAGGGAAGCCATGCACTGGGGCCGGACGTCTGCGATAAATTTTCGGCCCTTAAACTCCGGCTTGAGAAAGTCTTCCCACTTTGTAGGAAGCGCGGCCTCTGAAATGCGGGTCTTGTTATAGGCGATCGAGCAGATCGTGCTGGCCACGGAAACGACATTGCGGTAGTCAGGGTCGACCATCTTGGGATTGATTCGCAGCACTCCCTTTTGGGCCATACCCAGGATATCGAGTTTCATCGCGTGGGCGGCGTTTTCGACGTAGAACTCCGAGCTCGCCTCGGAGGTGTCGAAGTCCTTCACAGTTCCCGCTTTTAACTCGAGCAGAAACCTCTGGTAGCCGTCCGTGCCGCCGATTTCCTGCATGCGGATATCAATGAACGGGTATTTCTTAGAAAAAGCGGCCATCATCGGTTTATGGGTTGCTGTGTCCAAAGAGGAGATTACACGGAGCTTACCTTCTTTCTTAGCCTTGGCTAGGACCTCGTCACGGCCGGCGGCGGCAAGATACCCGTCAGCGGCAGCGGCAGCGGCGGCAGTATCCCAAAACGAGCAACCCAGAAAAAGAACGAGAGTGGTCAACAAGAGATTTTTCATGCGGCACCTCCTCAGGTAGCCTATACTATTGTTGCGCCCAATGTATAGGAAACGTATCAACTCATCTAAAATGTAACCCAAGGGGGTATCGTTGACTCATTTGGAATGTAACCCACAAGTGATTGCGCAGCTAAGCACCAAAGGAGGGTTACATCGTCATGGGTCAGAAGTCCAA